>Ga0136617_10000014_pt1 | contig 105758 bp, 92 predicted proteins | sample AntDrymUQ3222106_2_FD_129672 | JGI IMG/M metagenome (GOLD analysis project Ga0136617, IMG submission 129672) | Polar desert sand microbial communities from Dry Valleys, Antarctica - metaG UQ322 (21.06) | ecosystem: Environmental > Terrestrial > Soil > Desert | place: Antarctica: Dry Valley...
ATGTCTGAGAGATACGGTCGAAGCACTGCAGCGCGCTAGAAAACAAGGCGTGCCGACATTCGGGATTACTGACAGCGACACCACACCGATAGCACGCTACTGTGACGCTTATGTGGTTGCTTCCGTCGTCAGCCCATCATTTCTTAATTCCTATGTCGCTCCTACCGCTGTGATAAACGCCATACACGTAGCTTGCGCTCATATAGATCCCAAGCGCGCGCTTACCCGGTTAAGGCCGACTGATAGAGAATACGCCGCTGGACCACGCTGGTACCGGGAGCCAAAAGGGTCTAACGGAAATCTGCCTTGAGGTCAAAATAGAGGTATCTGGACATTAGGGGAAGCGTAGCCAGGGAAGCTCGGTGAGTTCTTGTAGATTCGAAGAAACGTTTCCAAGGTTAAGTCGCTATGAAGCCAGCACTTGTTACTACTGTGTCTAGCGTAACCCAACCAAGTCCCATCGTTATCCGCGACAGAGAAGTGATCTCGGAAATGTGAGAGGTCGAATCGCTCCAGAAGGAAGTCTGGGGCTGTGATGACCGCGCCATCGTTCCCCTTACCATCCTTGCTGCGACGCGGGAGGTTGGCGCGATTCTAATTGGCGCGTTTGACGGGTCGTTACTCATTGGCTTCACCTACAGTTTCGTTGGGCGTGAGAATGAGCGCATGGTCCATCATTCACACATGCTTGCGGTCACACCACCCATCGCAACTTAAACTTAGGCTATAGACTCAAGTTGGCGCAGCGTGAGCGCGCTCTCGCGCAAGGCATTAACAGGATGACTTGGACATTCGACCCACTTCAGAGTCTGAACGCACATTTAGATTTCGCAAAACTTGGTGTTGTCGCGGACGCTTACAAGATCAATTTCTATGGTGAATCCACCTCAAGCTTCTTGCATAAGATCGGTACCGGTACCGATCGTCTCTGGGTGACTTGGCTGCTCGATAGCGAGCGCGTTTCGGCGAGCTGCTACAAACAAAAGACAGGAGGAAAGTTCAATCCTTGACCCCGACCGCATCGCGTGCCTCGGCCGAGTTGGCCCAAACAACGCCCCTCAGAGGGTCCAGTCATCCGAAGTTCCGGGTCAGAAATATGTCTCGTTAGAAATTCCAGCAGACATCAACACGTTGCAGCGTGAGAGCCCAGAGTCGGCGGAACACTGTCCACGCAGCGTGTGCGTGTGGAGGGAGAGCGATTGTATGGTCCTGGCGTCTTCGATATGAAGGCCTCCTGCATACTCGCCTTAGAAGCCCTGCGCACTTTGGCAGCTCTTTTTCATTCCTAGACGATCGGTGATCTTGCTACTGACCTGTGACGAAGAGACCAGAAGCCTGGACGGTCGCCAGCTCGTGGAAGAGGAGGCGCGTCGCGCAACGCAAGCTCTGGTGATTGAGCCCCCCGCGCCGGGCGGTCAAGTGAAAACGGCGCGGAAAGGGGCAGGCATGTGGAAAGTGACGGCGCATTGGATTGCCGCGCACGCCGGCTTGAATCCCGAGGCGGGGGCGAGCGCCATTCTTGAACTCGCACGCCAAACCGAACGGCTCCATGCGGTGAACGAGTTGGCGAGCGGCACGAGCTTCAACGTCGGTGTTGTACGCGGCGGCACACGAAGCAACGTGGTTCCGGAGAACGCGGAGATCGAACTCGATGTTCGCTTCAGTTGCATGAAAGAAGATCAGCGTGTCAATGAATTCATGAGCGGCTTGCGGCCATTTGACGAGCGCGTACACATAACGGTCAACGGAGGCATCAATCGTGGCCCGCTCGAGCGGACTGAAGCGGTTGTTAAGCTTTATCATCACGCGCGGGAGATAGCTGCCTGCCTCGGTTTTGAACTAGGGGAACAATCGGTCGGCGGGGCTTCGGACGGCAACTTTGTCGCCGCGCTTGATGTTCCTGTCCTCGACGGGCTTGGAATAGATGGCGGCGGCGCACACGCCGCAAACGAGCACGTCTTGATATCCGATATTGCGCGGCGCGGCGCTCTGCTCGCGGGGCTCATAGCCACGCTTTAGAAAGAGGATGAAAGCTCCAAGGTCAAAGAACGCAGAGCGTTAGAACGGTCCCGCCGATGAAACCAATGAAGACGAAATCCCGACTTGATACTAGACAAAGGCATAGCTTCTCAAACTTCTTCGCGAAGCCGATTTTCGGGTAATGATGAATATGCGACGAATAGCTTCTCTGATCTTTGCACTCTTCTTTTTTGTTGCCGGATGTGTGTCGTGGTCGGCGGTAATTCCAGCGCAGTCGGGCAACACGACCGTCGTTGCGCAGTCTACACAACCCTCGCCACAGCCTGCGCCGGGCCTCGATAGGGCGTGGTGGGCCAATGACGATAATGCCGACAGAATCTCGACGCCCATTCACGCCGGCGTCAAACGTACCTCACGTTACGTGACATTGCGTGACAGTGTACGGCTTGCTGTTGATATCTACCTCCCCGAGGCACCTAAAGCTGGCGCGCGCCTGCCGACAATCTTGGAGCAGACACGCTATCGACGTTCTTTCGAATTCAAGCCGGAAGTCCGTGAAGCGTTGGACCGGCCACCGCAGAGGGTCGTCGACTTTGTGACTCGCGGTTATGCCTACGTGATCGTAGATGTGCGTGGCAGCGGCGCATCGTTTGGCAGCCGGCGCGGTGAACTAGTGCCGTTGGAAGCCAGAGACGGTAAGGATGTGGTTGACTGGATCGTCAGTCAGCCGTGGTCCGACGGCAAAGTCGGGGCTACGGGCGTTTCTTACGTCGGCACGACTGCAGAGCTGCTGCTTGTTAACCGTCACCCTGCGGTCAAAGCCATCGTCCCCCAATTCTCTCTTTTCGACGGCTACCCGGACATAGTCTTTCCGGGAGGCGTGCCTCACACTTGGTTCATTGAGAATTGGGCACAAGCCATCATCGCGATGGACCGGAACGAAATACCCGAGCAGCAGCGCAAGCAGATAGCGGGAGTTCGCCCGGTCGACGAAGACTCTGACGGGATGTTACTCCGTCAAGCAATCCGCGAGCACGCAACAAACATAGACATACACGCTGAGCTTTCGCCTATCACATATCGGGACGACCGGGCTCCCGCTGGGTGGACGCTCGAAGAGATCAGCCCAAAATCCTATGTGCGTGAGTTGGTAGCTTCCCGCGCTGCCATTTATAGCTACAGCGGCTGGTACGACGGAGGCTACCCACTCTCGGCCATCAAACGCTTCTTAACGGTTCGGAATCCGGGCAGCCGTCTCGTGCTTGGCCCCTGGAATCACGGCGGCCGGTTTTACTTCAGCCCCGCTAAGGGCAGGTTGAACTCAAGCTTTCCGCACACTCTCGAGCTTCTCAGGTTTTTCGATTATCACCTCAAGGGGATAAAGACCAGCATTGTCGGTGAGGCCCCGGTGCACTATTACACTATGGGCGAAGAGCGTTGGCACTCTGCGAGCACCTGGCCCCTCCCTCGGATGCGAAGGCAGACGTGGTTTTTCGCAGGTGATAACCAACTGAGCAAGAAGAGACCGGCGGCGGGCAAAGCGTTCGACACCTACGTGGTTAATTACACCGCAGCCACCGGAAACCTAGCGCGGTGGAACACGCTCTTCGGCGGCACCCCCGTTGATTATCAAGACCGGAGCGCGGAAGACCGTAAGCTCCTTACTTATACTTCAGCGCCGCTTGAGCATGACACGGAAATAACCGGGCATCCGATCATCACTCTCTTCGTCAGTTCTACCGCCACTGACGGCCAGTTTTTTGCTTACCTGGAGGAGGTTGACGAGGCGGGCCGCGTTCGCTACGTAACAGAAGGCCAGTTGCGCGCTTTGCACCGTAAGCTTAGCACCGGCCGTCCGCCTTACAAGACAGTCGTGCCGTATCGAACATTCCTGCGCCGAGACGCCAAGCCACTCGTGCCAGGGCAGATCACACAGCTTACATTCGACCTGCTGCCGACCTCCTACTTTTTCCGGAAAGGCGGGCGGGTGAGGATCGCTATCGCCGGCGCGGATAGGGACCACTTCGAACCGCTCGCCGGCCCGCCGCCGACTCTTCAGTTTTACCGCAACGGCGCTTATGCTTCACGGATTGATCTGCCTCTGATCCCGCGTCGCGAAGCGTCACCTTAAGCGCGCGCACGCGAGATCGGTTAACACACGTCGTTAACGCTCGGCACTAGGGGTGACCCAGTAAGTTCATGGGTTATGATGAAGCATCGTTATGAGCATACGTTTTGACGGCAGAGTAGTGGTTACCACCGGGGCCGGAAGCGGGCTGGGTAAAAGCTATGCTTTACACCTCGCGGGGCGCGGCGCGCGCGTCGTCGTGAACGACCGCGGCGGAAATGTGGAAGGAGCGGGTGCATCTAACGTGCCGGCCCAACTCGTTGTGGACGAGGTTAAAAGAGCAGGAGGCGAGGCCGTCGCCAACTTCGATAATGTCTCTGAGGTTAAAGGGGCGAATAATCTTATCAGGCAAGCGTTAGACCAGTTCGGCACGGTAGATGTGGTCATATGCAACGCCGGCATTCTCAGAGATAAGAGTTTCTTGAAGATGTCTCTGGAAGATTTTGAATTAGTGCTCCGCGTTCATCTACTCGGCACGGTTTACGTCACCAAGGCCGCATTCCCCGTGATGAAAGATAAGGGGTACGGGCGCATCGTCATGACAACTTCCGCCTCCGGCCTTTATGGAAACTTCGGTCAAACGAACTACGCCGCCGCCAAGCTCGGCATAGTGGGTTTCATGAACTCGCTCAAACTTGAAGGACTGAAATACAACATACGCATCAACTCGGTGGCCCCGCTCGCAACCACAAGATTGGCCCAGGGAGTCTTCCCTGAAGACGTGGCGTCGCGCTTGAAGCCGGAACTCGTGACACCGCTCGTGGCCTACCTTTGCAGCGAACTGTGTGAAGCTTCCGGTGACATCATCTCCGCGGGTGCAGGTTCTTACAGCGCAGTCAAGATAGTCGAGAGTAAATGCGTCAGATTTGGGACCGAGCAGGAGATCACGCCGGAGATGATTGCCGCAAAGTATCGCGAGATTACGAAGATGGAAGGGGCGACCTCTTTTAATGATGCGCAAGAGCAGTTCGCGTCTGTGCTAGAGCTATAGAATTCGCCCCTTTTAGCTTCCCTGCTAGATGAGACTAGTGTGTGTCCCAGGAGTTTAGTGTGAACAGTTGATAGCTCTTCATCTGTTTAATGCTCACTGCAAATCTTGCGAACGCCAGCCAAGCTACCTTGCTGAACCTGTAGTCGCAGCTCTCTCTCAGGAACTTTCAGGTGAAACGGCCAAGAGCAATCTTGAGTATCCTCGCTCGTTGCATCGCATGCGCGGCTCCCGCGGATTTCGGTCCGCCCCGAGCACATCGTCAGACAACTCCGTGATTATGGAATAGTGGACGCGCATAGAGCAGTTTACCGCCGACGGCAAGATTTTTTATGGAACACAAAGGTCGCGCCCTCCGTGGGACACACTGAATTCGCGGAATTGTGGGAGTCGCGCGAAACGAACGCCGGCTGGACACGGCACGCGCGACTGGCGAGCTGAGAAGCAATGCCAGTGACTTTGGCGCGGGATAGCGAGCGCGAGCTAACGGCAGAACTCGTAGACATTGGCAACGGCACCTCCGAGCGCGACTATGCCGGAAAAGACGTTCGCGGAAAGCCTCGTGCTGGCGGCAGCTCAGCCAGGTTTGGTTGCGCTTCTCGCCGTTGAACGCTTCAGCGCGGCTGGCATAGTGCTCAACGCCTGAATGAGCGGCTGTACTAATGGCAAGATTGATAACAAGGAGGACGATATGTCCCGCGTACCTGTGAAAAGTAACCACAGGATTCAATTATCTGAATCCAATGTAGGGGGAATCGCCGAAGGGCGCGTGTCTTGACGGTCTAACCAACTTCGTCAGAGATTTGATATAGGTCAAACTAGAAAGCGTGTCGTCTCTAACTTTGGTTAGATGACAATGCGCGCTTTGTCTATATGTTCACAATCTTCCTCAAGAGCGACCCGGCCGACGCCACTGTTTATGGTTCGGAAGCATGTGTTTCAATTAGGTGCTGAGTAGCAGACCGACATACTTATGGAGCGGGCGGTATAGTCCAGGTGGTAATCAAAAACTAAACTTATGCGTATCGCTATCGGAGCCGACCACGGAGGCTTTCCGCTCAACGAGCGGATCGTCGAGGAACTGAAGCACGCGGGGCATGAAGTCGTGGACTTCGGCACGCACGACGGCGCGCAGCCGGACGATTACCCCGACTACGTGCGGCTAGTCGGCGGAAGCATTCAACGCGGCGAAGCGGAACGCGGCATCCTCGTGTGTGGTTCGGGCGTCGGCGCGAGCGTGGCGGCGAATAAATTGCGCGGCGTGAGAGCGTGCCTTTGCCATGACACGTACTCGGCGCATCAGGGCGTCGAACATGACGACATCAACGTGCTTTGTTTGGGGGCGCGCGTCGTGGGCAGAGAATTGGCTCTGGAACTCGTGCGCGCCTTTCTTCACGCAAGATTCACTGGCGAAGAGCGCCATGTCCGCCGTTTGGCAAAAGTCACAGAGATGGAGAATTGTTTTTAAGCTGCTTAACCCGAATGCGTCAGTCGACGAAAGGAAAGTTACATGAACCCATTGACTAAATTACACAATTACGGGCAGAGCGTGTGGTTCGATCAGATGCGACGCTCATTGCTCAAGGGCGGCGAACTGGGGCGCATGATCGAAAAAGACGGCTTGCGCGGCGTGACTTCCAACCCGACGATCTTCGAGAAGGCTATCGGCGGTTCGGCCGATTACGACGAGGCGTTGAAGGAATTGGCCTCTTCTGGCGCGAGCGTCGAGGAGATTTACGCGTCGCTCGTCGTCGAAGATATTAAGGGAGCGGCTGATTTGTTTCGTCCGCTGTATGACGAGTCGAACGCGGTTGACGGTTACATAAGTTTAGAAGTCAGCCCGACGCTCGCGCATGACACGGCAGGGACGATTGAAAGCGCGAAAAAGCTGTTCCAGGCGCTCGACCGCCCGAACGTGATGATTAAGATTCCGGCGACACCCGAAGGCTTACCTGCAATTGAAGAGGTGATCGCCACCGGAATCAATGTCAACGTCACGTTGATCTTCTCGCAAGCGGTTTACGTTGAAGTCGCCGAAAGCTACATACGCGGACTTGAGCGGCGCGTCGAAAAAGGCGAGTCGGTTGATCGCATTGCGTCCGTTGCAAGTTTCTTCGTCTCTCGAATTGACGCGGCAATTGATAAACAGCTCGGAGAACGCATTGCCAAAGCGTCGAGCGAAGACGAGAAAGGACGGCTCAGATCTTTACTTGGAAAAGCGGCGGTTGCGAACGCGAAGCTCGCTTACCAAAAATATAAGGGGATATTCGAGGGTGCACGCTTCGCGGAACTTAAAGCGCAGGGCGCGCAGGCGCAGCGCCAGTTGTGGGCTTCGACGGGAACGAAGAATCCGAAATACTCAGACGTGCTCTACGTCGAATCGCTCATCGGGGCGGACACAGTTAATACAGTCCCGCCCGACACGCTGAACGCTTTCCGCGATCACGGGCGCGTCCGGGCGACGCTCGAAGAAGATGTGGAAGGAGCGCGGGAATATTTACGACAACTCGCCGAAGTCGGCATCAGCCTCGACTCTGCGACAAAGCAATTGACGACCGAAGGCGTTAAGTCGTTCGCCGATTCGTTCACGAAACTCATCACCGTAATCGAAGCGCGGCGCGACGGGGCGACGCGCAACCTGCTCGAACGCCAGACCGCCAATCTCGGCAAACACCAAGAAGCATTTGAGCAAACGCTCGAACGAATGGAAAAGGAAAAGTTTATTGCCCGCATGTGGCGAAAGGACGCGACGCTGTGGACGGAAAGCGAGACGGACGCGAAAATTATCAGAAACGCGCTCGGCTGGCTGCCCGTTGTCGAGATGATGAGCAAACACGTAGATGAACTGATGACCTTCGCGGACGAAATTAAGCAGGAAGGATTCACTCGCGTGGTCGTGCTCGGCATGGGCGGTTCGTCGCTATGCCCGGAAGTCTTCCGCCGGAGTTTCGGCAAGCGTGAAGGCTACCCGGAACTGCTCGTTCTCGATTCGACCGTACCCGAAGCAATCCAGAATCTCGAAGCACAAATTGATTCAGCGAAGACGCTTTTTATCGTCGCCTCGAAATCCGGCACGACGACCGAACCGCAGATGTTTCATCGCTACTTTTACGGGCGCGTGAAAGAAATCAAAGCCGACGCGGCAGGCGAAAACTTTATCGCCATCACCGACCCCGACACGCAGTTAGGCGCGGATGCCGGCCGCGACAAATTTCGTCGCGTCTTCGAGAATCCGGCGGACATCGGCGGACGCTACAGCGCACTCTCGTATTTCGGGATTGTTCCTGCCGCGCTGATGGGCATTGATGTCAAGATTCTGCTCGACCGTGCTTTGCACGCCGTCCACGCTTGTTCTGAGTTTGTCCCGGTGAAAGAAAATCCGGGCGCACGCCTCGCCGCCATACTCGGCACGCTCGCGCAAGCAGGGCGAGACAAGGTGACGCTGGTGACGCCTGCGCCGCTCGACTCGCTCGGACTGTGGATCGAACAGCTCGTTGCTGAGAGCACGGGCAAGGAAGGCAAAGGCATTGTGCCGGTCGCCGGCGAACCGCTCGACGAGGCGGAAGTTTACGGCGACGACCGCGTGTTCGTACTCATCCGCACCCAGGACGCAAGCGATGCAGAGACTGAAGCCAAACTTAAGTCGCTCGAAGACGCTGGGCATCCGGTCATACGCCACACGTTGCACGACGCACTTGACCTCGGCGAAGAGTTTTTTATTTGGGAGTTTGCCGTCGGACTCACGGGTGCGCTCTTAGGCATCAACTCGTTCGATCAGCCGAACGTGCAGGAGTCGAAGGACAACACGAAGCAACTGCTCGAAGAATTTAGGTCGAAAGGTAAGCTGACCGCACCGGAAGCACTTAGCGCGGAAGGCTCACTAAAGATTTACGCTGCCGCAGAAGCGCAGGCTGCGCTCGCCGCTTCGTCGGTTGATGAAGTCATCCGCAAACATCTGGCACGAGTGAAGTCGTATGATTACGTAGCTGTGACTGCATACATCGCCGAAACTTCTACACACGACGAAGCCATTCAAGCGATACGGACGATCATTCGCGATTCTTTGAAAGTGGCAACGACCGTCGGCTACGGTCCGCGCTTCCTGCACTCGACCGGGCAACTTCACAAGGGCGGCGCAGATAATGGCGTTTTTATTCAAATCACGGCGGACGATAAAGAAGATTTGGCGATTCCGCACGAGCCTTTTACGTTTGGCGTGCTGAAGCAGGCGCAGGCACTCGGCGACTTCGCGTCGCTCGCCAGCCGCGACAGACGCGCGATTCGTTTTCATCTCGGCGCCGACACTCAGGCAGGTTTAGAACGATTGAGGGCGTCGATCCAGAAGGCGGTTGTAACGAAAGGAGAAAGGCATGTCAGCACCACGAACCGGTGAGGAACTCGCGCAATTCGGGATGATCGGCTTGGCAGTGATGGGCAGCAACCTGGCGCTGAACGTCGCCGATCAGAATTTCAACGTCGCGGTCTGGAATCTCGAAGCAGAACGCACTGACCAATTCATCGCCGAGAACAACGCGAGCGGACGATTCACTCCGACAAAGACACTCGAAGAATTTGTCGCCGCTCTTGAGCGTCCGCGCCGCATCATGATGATGATTAAAGCGGGCTCGCCCGTTGACCTGACTCTCGACCGCCTCACGCCGTTGCTCGACAGCGGCGATATCGTAATTGACGGCGGAAACAGTTGGTTCAAAGACACGCAGGCGCGCGAGAGCCGGATGAAGGAAACCGGTATCAACTTCTTAGGCTCCGGCGTCTCCGGCGGTGAAGAAGGAGCGCGCTTCGGTCCGAGCTTAATGCCCGGCGGCGCGCGTGAGGCCTATGAGCATGTGCGCCCGATCTTCGAGGCGATTGCGGCGACAACCGATTCGGGTGCGTGCACGACTTACGTCGGAGCGGACGGCGCCGGTCACTTCGTCAAGATGGTGCATAACGGCATCGAGTACGGCGACATGCAGCTCATCGCCGAGGCCTACGACATTCTGCGTCGCGTTCTCGGGATGCGCGCTGATGAGCTTGCCGAGACGTTTGCGGAGTGGAATCGCGGCCCGCTCGAATCCTTTCTGATCGAAATCACGTCAGAGATTTTTACGGTTAAAGATGAAGATACAGGCGAACCGCTGGTTGATTTTGTCCTTGATAAAGCGGGACAGAAGGGCACGGGCAAGTGGACGGCGCAAGTCGCGCTCGACCTGGGCGTTTCGATTCCGACGATTGCCGCGGCGATTGACGCGCGCGTGATGTCTTCGATCAAAGATGAACGCGTCGCGGCGAGCAGAGAGCTTCTCATGCCAGAAAATAAAGAGGCTGTGCGCCAATTCGACAAAGACAAAGAGGCGCGCAAGCGTTTAATCGAAGCGGTGCATGATGCATTGTATGCGTCGAAAATATGCTCTTACGCGCAGGGCATGAACCTCATCCGCGCCGGGTCGGATGAGTACAAGTGGGACATCAATCTGCAAGAGATGGCGCGCATCTGGAAAGGCGGCTGCATCATCCGCGCGCGTTTTTTGAACGACATAATGGCGGCGTATGAGCGGAAACCTTCGCTCGCCAATTTGCTGCTCGATGAAAAGTTTGAGCGCGACGTACAGGCAGCGGATGCGGCATGGCGCGACGCGGTGACGACGGCTCAAAGCATCGGCATCGCAATCCCCGCGATGTCCTCGTCGCTCGCATACTACGACGCTTACCGTACGGCGAACTTGCCGCAGAACTTGACGCAAGCGCAGCGCGATTTCTTCGGTTCGCATACTTACGAACGCAGCGACAAACCCGGTCAAGGTTTTATCCACACGGACTGGTCGCGGCTATCAACGAAGAGATAACACGGGAGCAAAAAGACAAATAACTATGTCAGCCGTCATCGCCAACGGACCGCAAACCTCAAACCAACTCGCTCGCCCGCTCCTTCCGCAAGTGGATTCGTGCACCGTCATCATCTTTGGCGCCAGCGGTGATCTATCGAAACGCAAATTGATGTCAGCACTTTTCACCTCGCGTGTGGTCACGTATGGCGCAACCTCAACAGCGATCCTAACCAGCACCGGTGAACATGGTCAGACTCACTCCATCAATACTCGCCGCCGTCTTCGGCAACCCTGAGGTACGGCTCTGCGGATCTACATAGTCTGATGAAAGCCACCGCAACGGATCGATCCAAAAACTCCAGCGCCGCGCGTGAGGAAGAGCCATGACGGGGCCGAGGGAGCACATCGTCCGCGTCTTTCGCAACGCTGATGAGTTGAGCCGCGCGGCGGCTGAGGGGATTACCCGTCGCGCCGATCGGACGGTGCGTGAGCGCGGCAGATTCACCATCGCGCTCTCCGGCGGTTCAACTCCGAAGATTTTGTACTCGCTTTTGGCAAGCTCGGACTCGCCGTATCGGGAGCGAATGCCATGGGGCGACACTCATTTCTTTTTCGGCGACGAACGCCACGTCCCGCCAGATCACCCGGAAAGCAATTACCGCATGGCTCACGAAGCGATGCTAGTGAAAGTGCCGGTGCCGACAGAGAATGTCCATCGGGTAAAAACTGAGAAGCCCGATGCGTCGGAAGCAGCGAGCGATTACGAGCATGTGCTGCGTGAATTCGTCGATCATGACGAGGGTGCGGCTCCGCGCTTCGATTTGGTACTACTCGGCATGGGAACTGACGGTCACACCGCTTCGCTTTTCCCCGGCACGGCGGCGCTCACAGAGAAGTCGCGCTTTTTTGTCGCCAACCGCGTCGCAAAGCTCGACGCGCACCGGTTGACGATGACGCTGCCCGTGATTAACAACGCCGCCGTGGTGATGTTTCTCGTAGCCGGAAGCGATAAAGCCGATGTGCTGCAAAGAGTCCTCGAAAAAAGACGCCACGGACAAAACGAATTGTTCCCCGCACAACTCGTGCGCCCCTTAAACGGTGAGGTGTCGTGGTTGATTGATGGAGCGGCGGCGACGCACTTACATCTCGAAGGGTAGTAAGTCACTGAGGGGCGGAAGTTTGATCCCGGTAGCGGGTGATGGAAAGTGGACAAATAATTATGCGAGTAGCGCAAATTTCACTGGTTATCTCGGATATTGACGCCACGCTTATCACGCCCGAACACGTTATTACCGAGCGAGCAATGCGCGCGGTGCGTTCTTTACACGAGCAGGGCATTTTGTTCACCGTCGCAAGTCACGCCCGCCGCGCGGACTCGCCCGGTTTGCCGAATCGCTCGGATTGAGCGAACTTTCGCGGCATTCAACGGTGCCGTAGTTCAACGTTCCAACGGCGAAACGCTCGTCAAGCATGTCATTCCGCGCGCAGTCGGTGAGCAGGTCGTGAAGGCCGCCGAGCGTTTCGGCATCGAAACATGGGTTTACTGCGATCACGACTGGCACGTCGCCAGACGCACACCATTCGTCGAGCGCGAGGAGCACACCGTCGGCTTCGAGGCGGTGGTCGAAGACAACCTCCGCGACTTGCTCGACAACGCCGCTAAATTGACATTGGTCGGCGACCCCGCGCTCGTCGCCGAGGCTGAACCTGTCCTGCTCGCAGAAGTCGGGAGCGAAGTGTCGGCGACGAAATCCAAGCCTCGCTTTCTCGACATCACAGACGCCGGAGCGCACAAAGGCACGGTGGTGACAGAACTCGCGCTCGTGCTCGGCATCGCGACGCCGAACATCGCGGTCATCGGTGATGGCTTGAACGACATCTTGATGTTCGAGCGGGCGGGCTTGAGCATTGCGATGGGTCAGGCAAGTGACACGGTGCGTAATGCCGCGGATGTCGTGACGGCGGCGAACACCGAAGAAGGCTTTGCGCGGGCGATGGAGAAGTTCATCCTCCATTAAGCCAAATCTGCCCGCCCGCGAAACGACCTGCGAAGCGAAAAGCCGGCACGGCCTCTAACTTTGGTTAGATGACAGCGCCCGTCTTCGCCTTATTATCACCAGACTCCGAAGTTGGCGTCACTCTTGCCAGGCGGTCTCGTGTAGCGGCGCAGGCCCTGATTGGGAGAACGAACGATGAAAAAAGAATCTTGGCTGAAAGTGATCGGCATCGGTTTGCTGATCGGGTTAGCCGCCGGTTTGTGCATGACGATGACGATTGGAGCGCTACGGTATTTCCTGAGCCTCGCCTCGCCGCCTGAGTTGATCGGCGACCGCATCGCGCCGTTGTTCGAGCCGAGCAAATTCTTCGAGCTGCTGTTTAGCTACGGCGGCTACAATCAGTTGAAACAAGCGGGCATCCGCGGCGTGCTCGGCGGGATGTTGGGGGTGAGTATGTTGGGCGGCGTGCTCTACGCGATCATCGTCGAGCGCGCCCGCCGGCGTGAACTGACGGCGGCCGGCGCCGCCTCGACCGATAAGCCGGCGGAGCGCTCAACCAACTTTCTCTCGCGCTTCACCCTCAGCACGGGCGGCGTCCTCTTCGCTGGCGCTTTCCCCGGCGTTCTCTGGCTCGTCTCCGTGATCGCCCTGTGGCCGGTGCTCGACACACACTACGGCGGACTGCCCCCGACCCACGCCCGGCTGGCAACACTCGTCGGCTTGGCGATCTCTTATGGCAGTTACGCACTCGCCCTCGTGCTGCTGCACCGCTTGATGTTGGAACCGCACACGGTTGCGAACGGGCGGAAGACGGGTGACACAAATGCCCCGCTGAGCGGGCGTCGCTCCCTGCTGGTCGGCAGCTTGAGTGTCCTCGTCTTCGGATTCGTCGCCAACTGGTTGATCCGGCGTAAACTGTTCGACCTCGCCACCTTCCAATACGACGGCTTGCAGTATCTCGGCCCGGACGTGCAACCGATCACGCCCAACGACCGCTTTTACACTGTGACGAAGAACGTGATTGACCCGCGCGTCAACAAATCGCTGTGGCAGTTGGAAGTCACTGGACTCGTCGAGCGCCCGCAAACTTTCCGCTTTGAAGACCTCACCGCGCTGCCCGCCGTGACGCAGGAGACGACGCTGATGTGCATCAGCTACTCGGTCGGCGGTGGCCTGATGAGTAACGCCCGTTGGCGGGGCGTACCGATGCGCCGGTTGATCGAAGCGGCGCAGCCGAAGCCGGGCGTCGTGGAAGTCTTACTGCACGCGGCGGACGGCTACACCGACACGTTCGCGTTGGAGAAGGCGATGGACGAGACAACGCTCGTCGTTTACGAGATGAACGGAGAGCCACTGCCGGATCGGCACGGCTATCCGGTACGCGTCGTCGTGCCGGGCCTGTTCGGGGAAAAAAACGTCAAATGGATCACGCGCATCGAACTCGTTGACTACGACGCCAAAGGCTTCTACGAGCAGCAAGGGTGGGGGCCGAAATTCCAGACGCACACACACTCGCGGATCGACGGGCCGGACTTGGCTCAACCGCTGAAGGCCGGCGTGCCTGTGATGCTGAAAGGCGTCGCTTTCGGCGGTGACGCGCAAGGCATCTCGAAGGTGGAGGTCAGCTTCGACGACGCCCAGACGTGGCACCTCGCCAAGATCGAATACGCCGGCTCAAAGCTGGCTTGGGCGTTGTGGAGCTATCAATGGCGGCCCGAGCAACCGGGCGAGTATAAGCTGGCCGTCCGCGCCGCCGACGGTGCGGGCAAACCCCAAATCACACAAGAGCGCTACGTGATCCCGGAAGGCTCGACGGGCTTGCATCGCATCAAGGCGCGGGTCGAAGCCTAAGACATCTTTCGCAACCGGAGCGGTGATATGCGTCGTGGCTTCGGTCGTAGCAATACAGATCGCGCCGGCGGCGCGTGCGGCGATGGTGTCTCCCGGTGAAGCACGAGCCGTCGGCGAAGCGATCTACGCAGCACGTCGTTATGTGAACCGTGCGTCCACATTTTCACAGCCAAGCGGCCGGAGATGTTGCGGGGGCTGGCGCACAAAAGCGGTTTGCGGGCGCGTATTCTGACGGACGGCATGAGCCCCGTATGGGGGACGTTATTCAAGAGTGAAGGCGTTGACTCATGAGGCGGAAACGTCGCGGTAATTTGAGCGTTCGCCGCGACGGAAGAACTGAAAAGCTCCGGAGGAATTCTGAGGCCGGGGAAGCAAGTCATGCGACACACGGGTAACGCATTCTCTGACGCAGGATAGCCATACCGAGCTGATGTGTGCGGCGCTGGACGGACGTACCGATGTCGTCAAGCGTTGCTGGGCAAAGGCGCACCGGTCAATGCTCAGGACGGCGAAGGCCGCACCGCCTTGATGTTTGCGATTATTAACCTGCACGTCGCCACCGTAAAAGTACTGTTGGATGGCGGGGCTGACGTTAACGGAAAAGCTAAAGACAGATGCACCGCCCTGATGCTCGCGGCTTCGAGTGGCGACCATGAAATCGTTCGCGTCCTGCTGGACAGAGGCGCGGACCCGAGCGGGAGGTTCGACCAAACGGGCATCATGGCTTCAATGTTGGCGGCGAGGAATGGGTTGACAGACATCGTTGAACTGCTCAGGGAGGTCGAGAAGCGGCAGTCGCGGACGCAATCAGATGAGATCTTACAATCATCAAAGGACGAGCAAGATCTGGGCGAGCGCGCATGACGAAAGATAATTCTCACGACCTGGTAATGATCGGGGCCGGTCAAGCCGCCATCCCTCTGGCGCACGCACTGGCCGGTGCCGGGATGCGCGTCTGTCTCGTCGAGCGCAAGCACCTCGGCGGCTCGTGCATCAACTTCGGCTGCACGCCGACGAAAGCCGCGCTCGCCTCGGCTCGCGTCGCGTATCAAGCGCGCCGCGCGGCGACGTTCGGCTTACGTGTTCCGGTTGTCGAAGTGGATTTCGCTGGCGTGCTGGTGCGCGCCAAATCAATCGTCCAGCAGTCTCGGCGCAGCATCAAGCGAGGGTTTGAGAACTCGGGCCAACCGCATCTGATTTACGGTCACGCGCGTTTGGAAGGGCGCGACGAAGCGGGTTTTCTGATTCGTGTTGAAGACAGATTGTTGACGGCCAAGCAGGTGGTTTTAGATACCGGCACGCGCAGCAGGATACCGACGGTTGAAGGGATAGATAAAGTTAAGGTTATCACTGCCGGAACATGGCTTGATGAAACAGAATTGCCGGAGCACATCGTCGTCATCGGCAGCGGCTCGACCGGACTCGAAATGTCTCAGTTCTATCGTCGCATGGGCAGCCGCGTTACGGTAATCGATCACAACCAGCAGATCGCTAAAGATGAGGATGAAGACGTTGCCGAAGTTTTGCAGCGGTCTCTGGCGGCGGAAGAGATTAGATTTTATCTGCAAACGGAAGTCAGACAAGTTAAGCCTGACGGCAACAATCTCGTCCTCAATCTCGAGGGCAACGCGCCGACGGAGATTATGGCGTCGCACTTGTTCGTCGCCACCGGACGCCGCCCGAATACCGACGACCTCGGGCTTGAAACAATTGGGGTCGAAGTCACAGACAAGGGATTCGTCACAGTGGACGCGCGACTCTCCACTAACGTTCAAGGAATCTGGGCCGCCGGCGACGTTCGCGGCGGCCCGATGTACACGCACACGGCTTGGGACGATTACCGTGTGCTCGAATCGCAAATCGCCGGGGACGGCGCGCGCACGACCGAACGAATCGTGCCGTATGCCTTTTTCACCGATCCCGAACTCGGTCGCGTCGGGCTTACCGAACGCGAAGCGCGACGCTCCGGCAAGAGAATCAAAGTTGGCCGGTACGACATGAAGAAAAACGGCAGAGCCGCCGAACTCGGCGACACCGACGGCTTTATCAAAGTGGTCGTAGATGCCGACACTGATCGCATTCTTGGCGCGGCGGCGCTCGCCGCCGGAGGCGCGGAGTTGATTCACACCATCATCGGCGTGATGAACGCGCGCGCGGCCGTCGCCACAATCCGCAACGCCATCCACATTCACCCGACGCTTTCCGAAGCCGTGCAAAGCGCCGTCTATTCGATCAAAGCCGACGAGGTGAAAAACAACTGAGCAAGCGAATTGAATTCAAGTGCAACTTAGCGGAAGCGACCACGCCGCTGCCGCACATCTGGTCGCACACTATCGGCAGCGGTCATGCCCTGCTGGCGCTGCGCGCCGATTGGCAGGAACAATTAAAACGTTGCCACAGAGAATTGGGCGTGCAGTATGTGCGCTTTCACGGGCTGCTCAATGACGATATGGGCACGCTCATTACGCACAGCGAGCGTCCGCTCTATTCCTTTTTCAACACCGATCAAATTTGGGATTACCTACTCTCAATCAACATGAAGCCGTTCGTTGAATTGAGTTTTATGCCGACGGCGCTCGCGCGTGGCGGCGAGACGGTTTTTCATTATCGCGGGAACGTCACGCCGCCGAGGGACTTCAAGGAGTGGGGCACGCTGATGCACAAACTCGCGGTGCACTGGGTTAATCGGTACGGCCTCGACGAAGTTAGCCAGTGGTTCTTCGAAGTGTGGAACGAGCCGAACCTGCAAGCATTCTGGACAGGCACGCGAGATGAATACTTCGAGCTTTACCGGCATACCGTCGAAGCGATCAAAGGCGTGGACAGCCGTCTGCGCGTCGGCGGACCATCCACTGCCGCAAACGCATGGGTCGAAGAGTTTCTGGAGTTTTGCGAGAAGAACAATCTGCCCGCCGATTTCGTTTCGACGCACCACTACCCGACTGATGCTTTCGGCAAGGAAGGCGACGACACTGAAACGCAGTTGTCTCTGAGCAAACGCAGCGTGCTGCGCGAGCAAGCGCGCGACGTGCGCCGCCGCGCGCGCGGGCTGCCCATCTACTATACGGAGTGGGCTGCTTCATCCAATCCGCGCGACCACTTGCACGACGAGCCTTACGCCGCTCCATTCGTCATCAAAACCAATCTTGAGATGAACGGTTTGATTGACGGCTACAGCATCTGGACGTTTTCGGACATCTTCGAGGAGAATTACTTTCCTTCCGTGCCGTTTCACGGCGGCTTCGGTCTACTCAACATCCACGACATCCCGAAGCCGATGTACCGTGCATACCAATTGCTGCATCGCCTCGGCACCGAACAACTACCGGTTGATGGCACGCACGAAACAGTAGATGCATGGATCGTGCGTGGAGAAAAGAACATCACCGTGCTGCTCACCAACCATGCCCTGCCCTGCCGCGTCAGCCGATTCAAATTGAACATGTGCGCGTCAGTCTCTCCGCCGGGTCAGACCCGCGCCTCGCTACGCTCGAGCGGATTGATGAAGAACACGGTAACCCGGTTCGCCTATGGCGAGCGATGGGCGAGCCTGAATACCTGAACCAATTGAATGTGGAACGATTGCAAGCCGCCTCAAGCCTCGTGACGAAATCGTTCACGTGGAAGTACAAAGCGGAGAGTATGACGATAAATCTGGACATGACGTGCCACCTCACGGAGTTGCGGCAATGACCCTGGAGTATGATGCGCCGGAATCAAATCAAGTGGCGCTCGCGTAAATGTGACGATGTGGCAAACGGCGACTATATCTGAAGAGGCTTTAGACCGCCCGACGCTCCGGCGACGATGCCGATTAACGCTCGACGAGGTACTTGTTCATTCAGCAAACATTATTCGAGTTTTTCAGTTATCGCAAAAACTGTTCGTAATTATCTTTGGTGATGACGACGCTGCTCTGCGAAGCGATAATTCCTTCAAGGTCATTTCTGAGCACGGTCGCATCCGCCTAACGCGCGGCGGGGTCTTTGGCGAGGGCGCGGCGCAGCACCGCCTCTCGCGCGGGAGCGATGCTGAGATTTTTCGGTGGCGGCGGCGGAGGTTCGGTTAAATGTTTGGCGATGATGCCGGTCGACGGCAGCGCGCGCCTCGCGGCGGAAGCGTTCGCGCGTTGTTCTGTCCGCTGGTTTGTTCGCCCTAAGCTGAAGCCGTCCTGCTCATAGGTAATAAGGTGTATACGCTGCTAAGATCCAGCGTAGTGAGGTCAGCCTTGCTTTGAAAAGGCTGAAGAGTCTATTTGCTGGCCTGATCGCCTAGACTTTTGGACGGAACTCTCGTTAGATCCGGCAAGACTGCATACCGCGGATGCCCAGCCCAAACAGTGGTCCTGGAGTTTGGACACTGCACACCGGGAGAATACAGAGGGGGTGTGTTTTGATGGAGGGGGTCAAACCGGTTTTGCTAACCCTCTGAGAAAGGAAGAAGGCGGAAAAGTTCCCCTTCGTCAATCCGAAAACGCGACTGCTTTAAGGGAAATACAGCCGCCAGCGCTGGCAGCCGTAAATTAGTGATCTAATTGGTCTGGGCGAAAGGATTCGAATCTCTGACTCGCGATCCCGAACTGCTCCCTTCCCTTACATGAAGTGACACAGGGTATCACTCAAGCCTAATCGTCAAAGAGTTTCAGCAACTTTAATGGCAGCGCCGATACCAGGGTAAAGTGAGAGCCATTTGTGGAATGAGAAAATGATTACTAACTGTGCCCATAACTAAACCTTCGATCGTGAAGCCCGCGTTAATTCAAATTAAACCGGCTTCACATTTTGGCTCTAGTGTCGCTTGCAGCGACAATGATGGGTGAACAAGTGACGGTAGGTAGTCAGAACGTTAAGTACCGAAACGTGATATTGCGGAGCGCCAGAGGCGACAACTTGGCTCCCTCCGAGAGGAGGGAGCGGGAGATTGCTCGCCCGCTCCCGATTCTCAATTCAGCTGACGCGGGCATTAGCCTTTCGAGTAGCGGCTGAGCGTCTCAAGAAAAGTGCGGACACGCGCGGGCGTTGCGGTGATCGTGCCCTCGCCCAGTAACTCGCTGGCCTTCCTGCCGTAGAAGTCTTGGTTGAGATCATTGTCGGGCGAGATCGCCACGCCCTTGATCGCGGCCCCGATAAATGCGCCTTTGCTGCGCGAGTAGGAGAGAATGCCGGCGTCGAGCGTGGCGTTAGTCGAGGCGCTTGCGGTACGACCGACCGGCCCGGCGGCAATACCCGCCTCCCCGCCCATCTCGAACTTATCCTCCAGCAGACCGTTTACACCATCCTTGTTCATCACCAGCAGCACCAGGTCGAGTTTCTCCGCGCCAATCTGCACGCCGAAACTCCCGCCGTTCATGTTGTAGTAGACAGGCGTAGTCCACCCGCTCGCCGTGCGGCGGCTGACCACACACTGCCCCCTGCGCCCGCCGATGCCGAGCGCCGCCTTGACTACCTCCGGGCATACGACGACTGCTTCGGCCTTCTCTAATAAATCACGGGGAATGCCGCGGTCGGGCGCGCCCATGATAGCCTTGATCGCATTCGCCGCCTTGTTCGAGCGTCTCGCGGCGTCGTCCGCCCTCTTACCTTGGGCGATTACGACAGTCGCCGTCAGACCGAAAATTAAACCTACCGCGAGCAAATTCGCAGTTGTGTGCTTACGTGATTGCTTCATCAATTCTTTCTCCTTCTGAATTCTAACTGTAGTTGAACATTTCGCTCTCGCATTCCCAATCGATCGAGATGAACTGCAAGAGTATCTTACAGATCAAGTGCCACGGCCTACCGCACAACATTAGAACAGCCAGTGGCGGTTGTTTGCTCAAAGCGTCGGCCTGAGCCTTAACCGATCCAGAAAGAACTTGAGGTTCAGCACAGTAACATTGACTCGCCCCAGAGACTGGAGTAGAAGAGTCCTGCCAATACATCGTGAAATCAGAATGGACTCGCGGGCAATCCGCGTGCTAGCTGCCAAGAACCCAGTCGGGACCCTGCATCTTCCGCTTTAAACGGGCTTCACGGCTTCTAATTTTGCATTCCAAAAGGAGACTCCCAATGAATACGTTCAAGCATTACCTTATCGCATTATTCGGCGTCCTGCTTTTTACAACTATGACGGCCCTGACAATCGTGATGGCAAGCGTGAATGTGAGGGCGCAAGCCACCTCCGTCTTCGCGACCGGCCTAAAAGCGCCGACTAAGATTATCTTCAGCCAAGGTGGCAATCTGATCGTCGCCGAAGCCGGCGAAGGGCCGAACACCGGGCGCGTCTCAATTGTTGACAGCAGCGGCAATCGCCGTACGGCAATCGACGGCCTGCCCTCGGGACTTGCCGCCCCCAACAACGATCCCTCCGGCCCATCGGGTGTGGCAGGCGGCAGTAACACTTTGTTCATCCTTATCGGCGCCGGCGACGTTGTGCGGGTCGGCCCAAGGCCGGCTACAGAGGTCCCGAACCCGAATGGCCCTTCCTCACCGATTCTTAGCTCAGTGCTGGCCGTCCATTTCGAATCGAGCATTGACTTCCTGGCGAGCGCTTTCACGCTAACTCTAGCCGACCAATTCACTTTAGCTGACGGCTTTGAGGTTACGCTGACCAACGCCGACGGACAGCGGGCGCGGGTGGAACTGTTGGCCGATTTTCGCGATTTTGTCCCGGACGCTCAAACGATCGTGCGTGTCTCGAACCCGTTCGGGATAGCCTTCAATGGCAATGAGCTTTATGTGACGGATGCATCCTCGAACACGGTGGCGGAGGTGAAGATTGATGCTCGTCGTATCCAGACGCGGGTGCGGTTCGCGCGGCTGAATAATCCCACCCCCATCGGCCCGCCGTTAATTGATCCCGTGCCGAACAGCATTCGCCCGTTCGGCGATGACATCAACGAAATGTTAGTGACGCTGCTGAGCGGTTTTCCGTTTCCGGCCGGCGGCGCACAAGTCCGTAAAATCAATGTCGCGACGCGTAGCGATGAGCTGCTGATCAGTGGTTTATCGTCGGCGATAGATGTTATTGGGCTGAAATTTCAAGGGCGAGACCAGTTCTACGTGCTTGAGTTCAGCGCTAATCAGTTGGCTCAAGCGCCCGGGCGATTGCTGCGGTTCGATGCGCGCAATGGACAGCCGACGGTGGTCACCAATAGCCTGATTGCGCCAACCAGCATGGCACCCGATTTTGAAACCGGAGCGATATTCGTCTCGGAGATTTTTACTGGCCGGATTATCCGGGTGGGAATTTAGATTAGTTGGGGGCGACTTATCCTCAACATCGGCCCAGATAGTAATCAAAGTGTGCTGAGAAACGGCTTCTCTCGTAATGGGTGTTGGGAGTAATGGAAAGGAAAGACTCATCGAGAACGACGAAGGGCGATGCACTCTCTAAGAGTCGCGTCGCCTTTGTGTTTTCCACTTTCAGAAACGGGGGTTACATAACAACACTCCTCACAATCCCTTTTCTTGCTTTCGCTAAAGTGTGATCGGTAATGCGTTTGAACAGTTTCTCATCTTCGTGTCGTACCTGCTTTCTCACCTCGTGACCCTTAGGATTCGAGGCCCAGAAAGGCCCGCATGCGATCGAGCTCCGCTTCGAGTTCGCGCTTGAAGGCTCGACCGCGCGGGGGCGATTCGACGTAGCCGAAGTCAGACTTGAGCTCACCGTTCTTCAGTGACAGATTGCCCCAGCCAATAACGCGGTCGCGCCAAAGCAGCGGCATAGCGTAATAGCCGAGTTTGCGTTTGTGCTGGTGTATAGGCTTCGAACCGGTACACCCAGCCCCACAACAACTCGAAACGAGCGCGGTCACGCACCACCGGGTCGAAGGGAGCCAACAATCGCACCGTGTCAGGCGGTGCATGGCCCATTGCCTTCTCATCTGCGGGCCAATACCAATCGACGCCATCGCGACGTTGTGGCATGAGGTCAGTGCCGTAACGCGGTAGCGTCGGGTCGACCCGCGCATGCGAGAGCCGCTCTCTAGCTCGCTGCAAAGCACTCTTCAACTCCGTCTGCCACTGCGGCACCGCAAAGCGCAGCCGGCTCACAAAGAACGACAGGCTCGGACCGGGCAACGGCGCGTAAATGCGAACAACCACATTGACCAGGGCATCGATCCTAGCATGTCGCTCGGCTGCATCGGTTGACCCGGCGTGGTGCTGGTGCGCGGTGTAGATGCGGATGCCGTTCTCACGCCGCGCCACACGCAACAGGCCTCGGTAGTGCATGGCGTCCAGCAGGTGGGTCGTGGCGTTAGACGAGCCGCCCCAATAATTCTTTACGGTGCCGTGGGAGAAATGTTCATCCACTTCGCGCGGGTGCACTGCACCTCGTTCGCGCACGAATTCGAGCAGGAGTTGTGCCCGTTTCCTTTGTGCGGCGGGCCAGGGCGACCCCACATCATCGGCAGGAACGCGGGCGTCCGAGCGCGGATGCATCAGCGCTTGCAAAGTGCTCGTCACGAAGCCGTAGATGATGAAAAAGTCCTCCTCGACGTCGAGGGTTTCGTAGCGGCGTTCAAGATCACCGGCATGATAATTCTTGACGCGATGACGAAGGATTAGATCCTGAGCGCGCGCCGGCGCGCGGATCGGATCGGCCTGGACAAAACCCATCCTGTGGATGGCGCGTTTTAGCGTAGTGGGCTTAAAGAAGTTACGCGCGACGGTAAACTGCCGCAGCTCTTCGAGGGTGATCAGCATGATCAGAGGTAAGCAATGTGCTCGCGGGTGCAGTTTGCCTCCGCTAGGCCCTCAGAGCCGCATTGTCAATGAAGTCAGTACGGTAACGCGATAGCGTCTGGCCAAACTAGCGCATAACTAGTGTAGTGCGTCTAACAGATTAAAACTTATCAATGGACTTTCTTGAGCCACTCTCTTTGCATTGAGCGTCCTTCGATGTAACGCTATTTGCGACGCACTACACTAGGTAGTGATTTCATCTCTGCGGCGACCTTCTGCGTCCTGGTTGATGTTTGGCGACACTCGGCCGTTAACGGTGCTCGTTTTACCGCCAGTAGCCCACCGTTGAACTGACGTAGGACGTAAATGTTTTAAGATGCGCGCCAACTTTTTCATTCCAGCTATCCACATCGCGACTCACCTTCGCGGTGATCTCAGAAGTGCCTCTTCAACCGTCTGCTTCAAGCGCTCGCCGCTATGGCCGGGCGAGTAACCGCTCCAGTGGTTCACGATGTGTCCGTCAGCGTCGAAGACTAACGTCTGAGGGATCGAGTTCTTGCCATTCATCAACGACCGCGCTGTCTCGCGGTCTGCCCAGCCCAGGCGGAAGCCGAAACTGATATCGCGCAAGAACTTGTTCACCCGATCAGCCGAAGTACGCTGGTCTTCTGTTGTTAACCCGATAAACTCCACATCGCGCCCAGCGTAAGCCTTGCGGACTTTCTCATACTCCGGAACTTCTCTACGGCACGGACCGCACCAGGACGCCCAAAGGTTTATTACTACGACTTTGCCCTGGAAGTCCGAGAAGCGGAAGCTGCTATTGTCGAGCGTTTTGATTTGACGTTCGCGCAGTTTCTCCGGCAGGAACAGCAACTCTGCGGGCGCGGCCTTGGTCAGAGGCTCCGGTTCCGGCGTGAGTGGTGGTTGAATGGGCGCTGTCTGTGTTGCCCTCGGGGTGCTGATTCTTCTTCCCGACTGGGAAGCAGCGTGCACAACACAAACGCTAGCCAAGAGGAGTAGTAGGAATGGTCTTTTCATAGTATCGAGCCGGCTGTTGATGGTTCAATTTGCAGTTCAACTCAGGCTGGAGCTGACAGAAAATGGAGGACGAACCTCGCTCTTCGCCCTAGCATAACCTGTATGCAACTCCCGACAGCAAGACTCTGGTCGACCGCTAAAATAATCATCAAGTGGCGGACCGTGGAAAATAAAACCCGGCGCCACTCAGAAGTCACGCCGAAAAAGACCGGCATTTGCTCGACCTCCGCCTCGTTCCCGTTTGAAAGCGCGATCGCGGGGTTAAGATTCCAGATCGGAACTCAGACTCAAGCTTACCATTCTTCACCGGGTAGGTTGCCCACCCAATCAAGAAAATCCTATGTCGCGCTGTTGATGAGGCAAAAAAGTACGCGGGCTTTCTACTGTTTGCTAAAAGAATGTTCTACCGATTTTCAGCGAGAACATGTTCATGGAAAAGTTGAACTACATCCATCAGAATCCAGTGCGCGCCGGGTGGGTTGCACGAACAACAGACATCCGGCGGCGAAGCCGTACTGGCGTGCAGTCGCCACTGGTTCGGCTGTTTGATGGCGAATCACGCCACCGACACTCGGTTTAGGCTTGGGTGCTCAGCGACGATTCTCAATGCGTGTCATCTAAGGTTTGGTGATGGTGAGGCCGGACACAAACGCCTCTGTGTTATGTGCGAAGCGGATGCCGTACACGCCGTCAGTTGACTTGAGTTTACCTGCAGTTACCAACGCAGACTTGTCGTAGCTCGCGACGACTTTGTTGTTGATGGCGCACTCAACCTTGTCACCCCTCACTGAAATCGCAATCTCCTGGGTTACCGGTTCTCCCACGCCAGCCGCCTTGTTCACAGCAGGATCCGCACTAGGACGCGGTCCATTCATTTGAAATGGAGCGGGACCGAAACCGCGAACAATGAAGTTGCCGTTACCATAAGCCGCACAGTACAAGTAACTCTGCTGGTCCGTTCCCAGATCATTACCCGCAATTACCAACCCGTAAGGGTGTGGGTGGCTGTTGATGTTCATGTACTTCGGTTCTTTGAACGTCGCTTTTACTGTGTAGTCTCCGGCCGCTTTGTTAGCTGGATTCCAATACGTCACTGCCGGACCGGTGGTGACGTGCAAAGCATCGCGGTCTTTAGTCAACTTAGCGCTGTTGAAGGTCATCCCGGCTGCCTCCTCTTTGGCGTCGATCTTTCCGGTCCAGCCGGGAACCGACACTCCGCCACCTGCAACGCTGCGGGAAGTCTCCATCTGCCCACTCGGCTGACCACTTTGGGAGAAGTTCGCTGTTGGGACCAATATGACTGCAAGAAAAGCAAGCGCGAAAACGTAAGTGCGTCGCATGTTTTGAGATCCTCCTGGTTGAATTGCTGGACGGATGATAACGCTTGTAGTCGATATTGCGCCATCAAAGATTGACTGAGTCATCTATGTTACGGCTTTGCCACCGAAGTTGGCTTCGCGGGTCGGGCTTTGCCCCGCGGGTCAGTCGGGACTTGTAGGCTGTGCCCCCTGGTTCGGGCTCCGCCCTTCAGACTGGATCAGCAGGCCGAAGGCCGAACCAGGGGCACAGCCCAAACCTAAAGGCGCTTACGGCGGGGCAGAGCCCACGCCGCGAAGCCAACTCCGGCGGCAACGCCGTAACTAGCCCTACTCTTCAATCAGCCCGCGAAGAAGGCTAAAGGATCTCTCACCCGAGACTCCGGCAGAGCCGTCGCGATCGATTGCCAAAGTTGAGATGCTTGATTTGAAAGAGATGTTCCTGCACGGGATGGCATTGCCTTTCTCTCAACATTGAGATATCAGTTCAGAATAGAGATTCAGATGATGATCGCGATCGTGCATCGAAGGAGAGAGATGTCACAGTCAATGAATGCGCCGGCAGAAATCCGAGTTGAGGAGTGGCTGGTTGACGCTTCTCGAGCTGCTTCCGTCGATGCCGAAATAGACATGCTGGCCGAGGTCTTACGCGCCGTCGTACAGGCGGGCGCGGGGATAAGCTTCTTCACGCCCTTCTCCATCGACGATGCTCGCGGGTTCTGGGTGGACAAAGTCTTGCCCCAGGTGCGCGCCGGGCAACGTCGAGTCGCGGTAGCACGTCTTGACGAGCGAAGTGAGTGCGGCGCGCGCATAGTGGGCACAGTGCAACTCGAACTGGAGATGCCGCCCAATCAGCAACACCGGGCGGCAGTCGCAAAACTGTTGGTCGACCCTGCCGCCCGGCGCCGCGGAATTGGAAAAGCGCTGATGATCGCTTTGGAAGAGATTGCCCGATCTGAGAGAAGGACGCTGCTGACCCTCGACACAGTATCTGGCAGCAGCGCCGAATTGCTGTACAGATCGCTTGACTTCATAGCGGCAGGCGTCATTCCACGCTATGCACGCGGTGCGCTGACACCCGAGCTCGAGAGCACGACGATCATGTACAAGGAACTCACGCCAGCCGATGGTGCACTCGACTCTGTAGGAGGAAGGATCTTGTGAGGGTCGCCGCCTATACGGCGGCTCGACGATCGTCGGTACGTCCCGCCAGCGCCGAAAAGCTCAAACTGGGCATTGACTCGCCATGGGAATTGGGATAGAAGGTCCCTACCAATCCACCTATCGAAAGGAAACTACTATGAGAAGGATTCTTATCATCGCCGCGCTCTGCCTGTGCGTGAGCTCCGCGTCCGCGCAGGAACCGACCCCGACGCAGCCCGCGGCCCCTGACGCGAAGCAGGCCGAGCGCGACCGGAAGGAGCGAGAGAAGCAGGAAGCGAAGGCCGCCAACGACAAGGCCAAGCAGGACGCCAAGGCGGCGAAAGAGACGGAGCGCAAAGCCGAAGAGGACGCGAAGGCCGCCACAAGCCAGCCGGCAGGTGAGAAGGTGGGTCTCGGCAACGCCGAACGGGAGTTGACCGAACTCGACCAGGGGTGGACGCAGGCCGGCGTCCGCGGTGACGCCTCCATCCTCGAGCGCGTCCTGGCCGACGACTACAGCGCCACCAACGCCCTCGGCAAGATGGTCACCAAGGCGGAGGCCATCGCCGACTTGAACTCCGGCACTTCTAAGCTCGACTCCAACACCGCCGATAACTACAGCGTCCGTTGTTCGGGGACACGGCCGTGATGACGCACGACGGCGCGAGGACGGGCCAGCGCGAGGGCAAAGCCTTCTCCGAGCGTTACCGCAGCCTGCACGTCTTCGTGAAGCGGGGCGGGAAGTGGCAGGTGGTCGCCTCGCAGAATATGACACTGCCTCAGCAGTGAGCACGATCCACTAGCCAGACTGTTACATTAAGACCGACACCGAAGCGCGTGAGAGGTTGACGGCCGCGCTTTCGTGCCGGAGTGGTTTGTTTTGATAGTGGCTCCCTCGCTAAGGTCGGCGGCGCCGCTCGGTGCTTGCCGCGCTTCCGCCGGCGGCTGATTGTGTGATCGTTTTTTGCGCCTTTGATGTTCTGCACCTCGACGGTCAGGATCTCACTCCAACTTCCCTCATCTCACGAACGGCCGACCTGAAGAAAGTTCTACCAAGGCGCGGCGTCGGCAGAGTCTGCTACACCGCTCATGTTGTAGGCGAGGCAAAGCCCTTTCGCTGAACTTGAACGGAGAAAGTCTAAGGGTATGTTAGCAAAGAGGGTGGCACCCGTTATCTAGGCGGACGGTCGCGCGCAATGACTTAATCGCCATGAGGAGCGGTTGAGTTCGGCAACGAGTGTGCGTTTGACCTCGCCGGTGAGTCCAATTTGGCTTTTGAAACCCTACCATCACTGTGTAAAGGTTGTGGCCACCACCATTTCCCGGATAGCCTGCCAGGCCCGCTCGGCCTCATCGCCGAAGAGCACCAATTCATTCTGGCGTTCGTCCAGATCCAGCCCTAGCCGAGATTTTATCTCGCGTTCGCCGGGACGGAAATGCGCACTGGTGATGTGATCTATATGGACCACCATCCTTCCGCCTTCGGGGTGGGCGACCTCGATGAATTTCATCTCATTGACTCCAAGAAAGAAAAACCATGTCTTTATCGGCGGCCGGAGAGTCTGTGTGAGGCATTCCCGACATGAATATGGGGGCCGGTAGCCACTCGCGGAATTGGACCTCGAAATGCCAGGTAGGGTATGCCTTCATTCCTCAGAAAGCTAATCAATGTTCTACCCTCCGGGCTGTCCGGATGCAGTGAAACATCCATCCCATTCCGATGATCAAGTCCCCAGCGAGTGTGCAGGTATGACTGGCCGAAAGCACCAAGAGGCAAACCTCGACCAAATCTGTCCCGGAAGAAGCTCTCGACTCTGGCCGAGTCCGAGATGCTCCAGGTGCTCGACCCGAGTGAGGGATTGGTAAGCGAGATCGCTTTAGTGGCTGAGACTCTTTCCACGCGTGCTACGCTCGCTCGCTCAAGAAATGTCGAAACATTGCCCCGCTTGTACCAGAAGCCGTCGGCGAGCTCCATAACCTCATCTACCTGAATTCGCCTTCCACCGACCAGATGAACCCAGACAGTCGACTCCTCAGGCAATTCCGCCGCTGTGGTCCTGGTTCCACTGGTTTCCGCAGCGTCACTCGGTGGGTTTGGCCGGGCACTGCCGACGCCCTGAGGTCCGACCCTCTCACCCGTTTGACTCCAGCCGGAAGAAAAAGCTCCAGCGACCATTAGCACGGCGGTAAAGAACATTGTAATTGGTCGCATTTGGTTAACCTGAAAGTACTACTACGCGCAAATGAGGCTGATAACACGAAACTTGAGTAATGTTCTCAAATGAATTTACAGGCCTTTTCTGCAGCTTCGCTTGATTTCGTGGATCGCGTCTTTGCCAAGGTAAGGCGATTTACGACATATCACGAAACTCAAAAGCCCTTTTCTCTCCTGAGGAAGGCGGCCAGCATGGTTGACCAGGTGTACGTTATTTTGCCGGACCTTAACTAGCCCTTCGGCGCGAAGTAGCCGATCCTCGTTTGCGGCCGGTAAGTGGAGTTCGTCGTCTCCACTCTGACGCGACGGAAGCCTCCATCGCGAGTTTTGTTTAGCGGCGTGAAATAAAGAGCATACTGCTGGCGCAACTCGTCGGCTACCTCGGCATACGTAGCTTCCAGCGCCTGAAAGCTTCGCGGCTTATATAACCGGCCCCCGCTTGCCGATGTGAGCTGTGCCAGACTCTGTTCGCTCTGATCCAGCACACGCAATCCCTCACGCAGGTCGTCAATCCGGAGCTGGTTAAAACGCACAGTTGATTCTGATCCGTTAAGCAATGAGTCGAGCTCCGCGAGCTTGGTAGCACGAGCAATCTCAGAATTGCTCACAACATATACTACGACCTGTGCTTCGAGGAGGGCTTTGAAAGCACTTTCGAGTGAAGTTCCACGTCCGCTGTCAATGCCATCAGATAAGACAATCACTGCCCGGCGCGATTTGCTCGAGCCAAACTGTTGCTTAGCAGCCAGCAGTAAGGCGTCGTAAAACCGTGTGAACATGCCAGGTTCGATTCGAGTCAGAGCACGGCGGAGTTGAAAGCGACTGCGCGTCCAATCCTGAAGCAACTGAATACGGTCGTCGAATTTAAGGAGACTTACTCGATCATCGGTAGCCAGCCGGGCAGCGAATCCATCTGCGGCTCTCCGGAAGTCGTCAAGACTGCTCGCCACCGAAGACGAGGCATCCACCATCAAAACGACGTCCACCGGAACCTGTCTTAAGGCCAGATCACTCAACGGCTGTTCGCGGTCATCTTCGAAAACGCGAAAATCCTCGCGCGTCAGCTCGCTGGCCAATCGGCCGTTTGCGTCGCGAACAGTAACCGGCAGCATCACTTCCGTGGTGTCGACAGAAATGACGTCTCCCGGGTTAATTTCCAGCTCGGCCTTCGGAGACGGTGACGGTACTGGAGGAGGTGCAGGGGGCTCACCCAGAGAATCAAACACGGAGCGAGTGGGCGTAGGCTTGGGCGATGTCTTTGAGCGTTGGGAAGCCGAACGAGTCTTTTGCCTTTGTTCTGACCTTTGCGCCGAAGCGATCAGTGAGCCAGGCGTCCATGGCGCCGTAAAAAGCACAATGCCTGTTAGCAACAGCATTACGGCTAACAGCCACGGGAGAAGCCAACTCCCTGATGTCTGGATTGTCCTATTCTTTCGGTGTGCCATTGGAACCGGGTGGGTTTTTTGTGGCGTCCGAGTCGTCGCCCATTGCAGACCTCATCGCTAGCAAAACCTTTTCGCTGACACGATGTCTGCGAAGTTCGTTTAGCTGAGTGGGAGAGAGATCGAATTCGACTGGCGATCGTTCAATGCGCCGGATGATCGTTCCTTCCGAGAAACCCGCCTCCACGAGCTCGATGACCGAAGCGTTTGTCAGGTTGGGTGTTTTTTCTAACTTCGGCGGAGTGTTTGCCTCCGCGGGAGGACGGATAATCTTCACCGTTGCGCTTCCGGTAGTAATCGTGTCGCCGGAAATCGAGCCGTTGCCGCCGCGGCTGCGCGTTTCCCCTTTAAGGCCCCCGCTCGAGCCGAAGATATCAGCACTCGCCCCATCGCCGGGCGTCTGGCTTTTCGCAGTACCGTTTCTACTGCTATCTCCGCCAGCGTTGAAGAACGGATCTGCGCTCCACGAATCATCTCCCAGATCCATCCCTTCCTGACGAGAAAGCATGGCTAGAATAACCTTTTCAGTGACCCCACTGCGCTTCAACTCAATCATACGCTCAGGTGACAAATCGAAGCGCGACTGCCGGGCGCTGATGATAGAAATTATGGTCTTTTCTTTAAAGCCGGCTTTGACTAACTTCACTACCGAAGCGTTGGTGAGTGGATTGGAGTTAACAGGGGTTTGGCTGCGGGCTGAAAAGCAGCCAATGCTGAAGGCAAGAAGGACCGGTAAAAGTCGTACGACAACTAGATATTTCATTGCTTGATGCTTTCTGGTCAATTACTGCACCTGGTGGCCCCGGGGGTTTCCATCACTTTTCTCAAGGGCGTTTTCCTGTTGGCCATAGCGCCGGGTAATCCGTTTAACATAGTCACGAGTTTCCCGGTAGGGCGGAACGGCACGGCCATATTTCATGACTGCCCCCTCGCCGGCATTATAACTCGCCAGCACTAGATCGACGCGCCCACCAAACATGGTCATCAGCTCCTTTAAATAGCGCGACCCGCCCATGATATTTTGCGCCGGATCGAAAGAGTCGCGAACGCCTAATCTTCTAGCCGTACCGGGCATCAACTGCATCAGGCCCCGTGCTCCTTTGTGGCTCACGGCACGCTGACGAAAGTGCGACTCTTGCTCGATCACGAGAAAAACAAGATAAGGATCGAGGCCATAACGCTCGCCATTTGTTCTGATCAATCCATCTAACCCCGCGTTGCCCGAACTCCAGTCGGAATTTCTCGATTTCCCAGGGATGCCGGGAATCTCCCGTTCAATCCGCGCGATGCGCTCACGTGCCACAAATACGGAGAGATTACCCCGATTATACCAGGCGCCGTCAGTAGTCTCCCGCACTTCATCAACTCTAAAGCGCGCACCTCCGTTGAGGTGGATCCAAACGGGAGTGTGCACAGTTTGCGCAGGTACTGGCTTCTGCGCAACCACATCTGCGACCTGAACGGTGCCGGCGGGCTTAGACTCGCTTGCTCTAACTATCGGTTTTACCGAGCTCACCGACTGATGCACACGTTGAGATATCTTGCCCTTGCGAAACCAGGTCTCGTCACCATCTTTCCACACCTCGTCAGCCTCGAAGGAATAGCCATCAGTCAGAGTAATAAGAGTGCCGACTACCCTGCCTGCCTCACTGCTGGAGGCCCGAGACTCGGTGGGTACCTGAATCTTCATCCCCTTCTTGATCCGAGCATTTTCGTTGAGTCCGTTCAGACGTATAAGCTCGGCGATGGGAACACCGAGGCGCTGCGCAATTTTATTAAGAGTGTCTCCGGTGCGAGCGCTGATGGTGGGGTGCGCAGTGGCAGATGTATCCTGCGCAAAGCCAGAGTTATTTGAGAGAGCACTACTCGCGTCACGTGCGTTAGTCCCAGAAGGAGCCAGGGAAAAGAGCAGAAGACTCAGAGTTATGTGTGTGCCAAGGCGAAGCATAGTAAGCGTTAAAAGCCACAGATGTATCGAATACCACAAATGAGCCGCAAACCAAATGGATACTCAGACTCGACTCACGAACTCGCAAGAAATGACACTAACAACTCTTCGTGTTCGCTAGTGTGGTTTCGTGGATCGATTAGTTCAGTCAAAAACCTGATCGGTGCTCTCCGTGCAAATCTGTGGCGTTTCCCAACCAGATCTACATGGTTGCTTGTGTGGTCTGAAACTGCTCGAACTCCGGTTTAAACCCGTGCGCTGTGCCGAAGTAATTTCCCCAGGCCAGGTCAACCAGTTCGGGCGTAAGTTGAAGCTTGCGACCTTCGAAGAGACAGATATCTGTCACCTTATTTAACAGATCGCGAGGCTCACATGCCTTCATCATGCGCTTCTCGAACGCATACTTGCTCAGAACGTGGTCCAGACATTTCTGATCGAGGACCACTCCCCGAGTGGTTACCAAACGCTTAAAGATCTCGACAAACGCTGAGGGCGTGGGCGGCTCGACACGGGCTCGGTAGCCCATGCGCCGCAGAAAAGCTTCATCAACCAGCTCCTTCTCCTCGAGATTGGTAGAGAAGACGATGAGCTGCTCGAAAGGTACTTCGATCTTTTTGCCGCTATGCAGCGTCAGAAAGTCTACGCGTCTTTCAAGCGGCATGATCCAGCGGTTCAGCAGGTCCCGCGGCGCCACTCGTTGGCGTCCGAAGTCGTCGATTACCAAGGTTCCGCCGTTGGATTTCACCTGCAGCGGGGCTTCATAAAACTTTGCCGTCTCAGACCACGTCAAATCTGTATTGTCCAGGGTCAGTTCGCCACCGACAATGATCGACGGTCTTTCTATTTCCACCCAGCGGCGATCGTGGTCAGTGACCGAGCTCCTCTCAGGAACGGGATGATGGCAATGGGAATCAAAAATGCGAATGATCTGCCCGTCAATCTCTACCGCATATGGTATCCAGATGTTACCAAACAGCGCTGCATTCATGCGCTCGGAAACCGCGGTCTTTCCGGTACCCGTCAGTCCGGTGAGAAAAAGCGAAGAGCGTGAATTAATCACGCAGCCCAGGGTCTGCAGCAGAGAATTGGGAAGCACCAGGTCGTGAAAAGCGGCTCGCACCGTCTCGATCGTAGCCGATTGGGAGGGCACGGCCTGCAGCCGCATCATATGGGCATAGTCGGAGAGCGACACAGGCGCCGGACCCACATAACCACTTTGCGACTGCAATCGCGTCAGCCGTTCCCATCCGTGATCGAGCATCGCATAGCGCGTAGAGCCCACCGCACTTCGCAGCCGCATCTCTATAAACTTCTCGCGATAAAGGCCGTAAAGCAGCTCCTCTGTCAGGGAGGAGGGAAGGTACAGGCTGTCGGCGACAGCCTCTGTGGTGGGTTCCGGGAACGTTGCGACGTGTTTGAGGGCGAGTTCGCGGAGAAAGGCATCGGGAATTCCCGTATCACCCAACTCCTCAGGGGTTGGCGGACCGAAGGCCTCAATCTCAGCTCTAGTCAGAATGTTTAGATGGGCCATCTATACTCCCCAGGGTATTGTCAAGTTTCGAGGTTCGAGTTTCATCAAAACTCAATTGCAGAACCGGGAGCGATAGCGACCGGATGCGAACACTCAAGTGGGAACGTAGTTCGTTATGTGATTCATCCTCAAGCGTCGGTTGAGTCTAAGATCCGGTCGCTACCGCTCCGGGTTCTGTATTGAGTGCCGCGTTCAAGCCACAGGGTCGCAGATGAACTTCTATTCCGAGTTCTGACACAGCCTCGTGGCGCCCGCCACTAACTTCATCCCTTCCAGGCATGTTCATACTCACCATCGTTAGCGCGTTCGGCGTTTTGCTACGAAGCTGGGACGGAAGAAACTCTAATCACTATTGACTCTTGCCCGCTTTTGTTTGCTGGATAACGGCGTTCGCGCGCGATGCGCATCGCGGTGGCTTCATATGCAGCCAGGCCGGGACGTCGATTCGGCACAGAAGCATAATTGATACGTCCGTTCTCGACCTCCATTAGCACTGTGATCGCCTGAGAGTTGGGATTTGTTCTTTGACTAGCCTCAGCCTGCAATCTTGCAGCTTCGTAGTGCTTCCGCGCCTCTGCAGACCGACCCACAATCTCAAGTCGATTGGCAATGTTTAGGCGGCCCTTGATCTCGCCGCCTGCGCGAACGAAGTTCTTGGAAGCTTCATCAAACTTGCCCAGCTGGGATTGCGCCAGGGCCAGATTGTTGAGTACGAGCGGATCATCAGGCGACAGGCGAACAGCCTTTTTAAGAAAAGTAAGCGCGCCCTTGTAGTCGCCGTTACTCGAGAGTAGATAGCCGAGATTATTAAGGGTTTGCAGATTGTTCTTATCAACCTTCAGCGCTGCTTCGAACGATCGCCTGGCCATGTCGGGGAGACCTTTGAATTGGTACGCAACGCCCAGGAGGTTATGAGCTTCTGAAAGCTTCGAATCCATTGACGCTGCGCGCGAGAGTTCGGCAATCGCCTCATTCAGGTTTCCATCATTTAGCAATGCGCGACCCTTCTCGAGCTGTTCGACGGCTGTTGCTCCCATTTTTTTCGCAGCGCTCTCAGGGGGGCTTGTCTGTGCATTCGATCTAGCGTCATTGACCTGGTTTGCTGCGACGGTCTCGAATCTCTTTAAATCTTTTTCTGTTATGCGCTGGAGTTTATTATTGCTGTTCTTTCCACCCCCGAACAATCGCCCGATCGCCCTGAACGGCGCCTTGATTGCGCGAAAGAAACTATTCCCTTGATCCTCCTGTTTTTGGGCCGGGTAAGCCGCCGGAGCATCCGCTGAATTCATTGCCAATTCAGCCTGAGTCATAAGAATGCCGTGCACTGTTCGCTGAGGCTCAATGGCAACCACCAGAGAGATCGTCAGGGACAAAACTATTAGGATGCGTTTGAACATGGATTAATTTCCTCCGGCGCTTTCGCGCGATTGGCTTGAGATCCCTCGCATTAGATCCCTCGCATTTTCAATGGAATAGAACGTCAATAAGATTGAGGATCGCAGGTCCCAGAACCACCAGAATAATTACCGGAAACAGAAACATCGTGAGGGGGAACAACAGTTTCAATGCTGCCTTCTGGGAGGCCTGCTCCGCTCGCTGGCGGCGCTTAGTTCTCAGCGAGTCGGCAAAGATGCGCACAGCCTTGGCAATGGAAGACCCGTAACGGTCGGCCTGAATCAGCAGAGCGACGAAACTGCGAATATCGTCGACCCCTGTTCTTTCGGCCAGGTTACGCAGAGCCTCTTCTCGGCTGCGACCGACACGGATCTCCAGATTGACTAAATCCATCTCGTAATGCATGTCGGGGTGCAACTCCTCTAATTCTTCACCAACCCGATTCAGCGCGGCGTTAAGGCCAAGTCCGGCTTCCACAGCTACCACCATCAAGTCCATGGCATCTGCTAAAGCCCACGTAATGCGTTGCTGGCGACCTGCAATCATTTTGCGCAAAACGTATCGAGGAAGATAGAAACCAATCGCCGCGCCTGTAACTACCAACAGCACTAAGCTGCTTACCGACCAATTGAGGATAAAGCCCGCTGTCAGAACCAAGCTCGGGATCGCGAAAACGAGTGTGATCTGGATCGCTCGAAACACTGTAGCCGCTTCCGTAGAACGATAGCCGGCCCGAAGTAGTTGCTTTTGCAACTTTGCTGCATCAACCGCTGAGATCGGCAACATCCGATTAAGCGGCTCGGCAACCCGTTCGGCCATCGTTGTCACCGGGTTATTCTCGATTATAGCCAAGGCGGGATCGAAGCTTTCGAGACGTGCATTGACTACCCCAGTCGGGCGCGCGAAGAGCCAGTAGATGCTCATCACCCCAAGAGCAAGGCAACTAAAAGTTAGGAGGACGATAAGATAAACCATGGATTCACACCTACCTTAAATGCAAAAGCTTGGGTTGACGTTAACTGTCTCAAACTCTAATATTCAGAATTTTTTTGATCGTGAGAATACCCAGTATCTGCAGTACGGCTGCGACAGCTAATACATAGTGGCCGCGTTGGTCATGGATAAGCACGCTCATGTAGTCAGGATTAAGGGCGGTCATGAGAAAAATAATAGCGAACGGCAGGCCACACAGAATCCAAGCCGAACCGCGAGCACTCGTCGTCATAGTGCGGAAGTCTTCCATGAGTTTGAAGCGTTCACGAATAGTCTGCGCCACCTTCTCGAGAATTTCCGCAAGGTTACCCCCGGTTTCCCTTTGAATATGCATGGCGGTCACGCATAGCCGCAGATCTGGCAGCGGAACTCGCTCGGTCATGCCGTCCAAGGCCGCCTTCGTCGAAAGTCCGAGCTTCTGCTCTTCAAACGCGATTCTAAACTCAGAAGCGATCGGGTCAGGCATTTCTGACGCAACCTGGTGTAGCGATTCCGAGAAGGCGTGACCGACGGCGAGCGAACGGCTCAGCAAGTCAAGTGTATCTGGTAGCTGCATATTAAACTTCAGAAGCCGCTTGCTGCGTTTCCACGCAACATGAAGAAGTGGCAAAATGGATGCCACGAGCGAAAGAGTAAAGGCAAATAAGAAATTCAGCACGCTATACGCCGCAAGTCCCGCCAATACACCAGCGGCAACGCAGAATGTCAGCAAGCGAGTGACCGTGAGCTGTAAGTCTGCTTGTCTGAGCATCCGATCGATCTTCTTGATGAAATCGAGTCGAGACAGCAGACGATTAATAACGCGGTTACCACCGATCGAGTCCGCTCGCGATATTTGTACGGGCTCATCGGAGGAGCCGAAATCTTGGAGCGCTTCGGCAACGCGATGTTGCAAGCGAGCATGCCGAACATCTGACTTGCGCGATGCCAGCAAAAAAAGTGAATAAACAAGAAACAGAAAAAAGAGAAATACAAAGGTGGATATCAACATCCTCGAAGTGCCCCCTAAAAGAACGCCGGCAATTGCATGCCGTACTGTTTGAGTCGTTCAGCGAAACGCGGACGGATGCCAGTCGTACGGAAGCGTCCGATCACCTTGCCCATGGTATCGACACCCGTGCGCTCAAACTGGAAGATCTCCTGCATAGTAACTGTATCTCCTTCCATACCGGTGATCTCTGAAATCGAAGTGATGCGACGGGTTCCATCGGTTAGGCGTGCCACCTGAATTACGAGGTCGACGGCCGAGGCAATCTGTTGTCGCATCGCCCGATCCGAGAGTCTCATACCAGTCATCTGGACCATGGTTTCAAGACGGCCGAGTGCATCCCTCGGCGTATTGGCGTGAATAGTCGTGAGCGAGCCATCATGGCCGGTATTCATAGCTTGCAGCATGTCGATCGCCTCGCCGCCCCTGACCTCTCCGATGACAATGCGGTCCGGTCGCATTCGAAGTGCATTTTTTACCAGATCGCGCTGGCTTACCTCCCCGCGGCCTTCGATATTCGGCGGTCGAGTCTCCAGCCGAACAATGTGGGGCTGTTGTAGTTGAAGTTCCGCCGAGTCCTCGATGGTCACGATGCGCTCGTCGGACGGGATATAAGCTGAGAGTGCGTTTAGGAGCGTCGTCTTACCCGCGCCGGTGCCACCTGAGATTATGACGTTCAGACGGGCACGCACGCACATCTCAAAAAGAATAGCTATTTCCTTGGTCAATGCTCCGTTTTCAATCAATGCGGCCATCCTCAAAGGATCCGCGCCAAATCGGCGGATCGAGAGCACGGGACCATCGATTGCCAGTGGCGGAATAATGGCATTCACTCGCGAGCCGTCGGGCAGTCGAGCGTCCACCATCGGTTGGCCTTCATCAATACGACGCCCGACCGTTGACACGATTCGCTCAATAACGCGCATCAAGTGCTCGTCATCTTTGAAACTAATAGCGGTCTTTTCTAACTTACCGCGTCTCTCGATGTAAATATTCGCGTGAGAGTTGACCAGAATGTCCGAGATAGTTGGATCGGCCAGTAAGGGTTCCAAAGGCCCAAGACCGAAGAGTTCATGGTGCACCTCGGTAACAAGACGATCTCGCTCACTAATCGAAAGCGGAGTATCCTCGGCCAGAAGCAAGTCCTCAGCCAATCGTGACACTTCTGATCGAACGCGCTCCGGCGCAAGAGCATTAAGCTTATTTAAGTCCATGCGCGTTATGATCGCACGGTGAAGGCGCGCTTTCATCTCTTGAAAGTCTTGATTAGTGTAAGCTGCTTCCTCGAGGGCAATTGCGTTACCCTCCGAAATCGAATCTTTGATATATCTTTCTCGCAGAGCCATAATTGTTCCCTACTGTCTTCCTTGGATCCTGAAGCGACAATGATTACGCGTTGCGTACTCTAAAACGCGGACCTCGGGATTCGCCCCTTGACCCTATGCCGGGTCAGGCATCTCTGATAACTCCAATTTGCTCATCGGGCTTTGACGACTGAACACTCCTCCGAGCAATCTCTTGCGGGGCTGTCGAGACTCAGTGTGATTACCGCCGCCTACAAGCGCCGCGATTCGTTTGATCTCGACCGTTAATTTGCTTGACTGGTCGGCGTGTACTAGAGGTCGGCCCAGATTGATCGACTCCATCACTTTTCGGTAATCGTTGGGCACAAATCCTATAAGTTGCTCGTTAAGATGCGCCTCGACCTTATGCAGCTCAACATCAATATTCTTGCTCCAGCGGTTTACTACTACGTGGATTTTCGTGCGTGGGTAACCGAGACGCTCGAATACTTTAATGGCACGTTTAGTGCTGCGAATGCCAGGAATGTCAAGAGTCATCACAAGCAGAATGTTGTCCGCTAGATCTAAAGCGGAAACGGTTATGGGATCGAAAGTGTGCTGTAGATCCAGCACGAGGCAATCATATCGTTGCCCCAGCAGATGAAGGACCTCCGTTACGTGAGTCGGTTTGATGTCTTCAGCTTCGTGAGCTTCCAGCGGCGCCGCTAGCAGAGTCAAGCTCGGCGAATGAGGCGTGAGCAAGCTGTTGATTAGCGAGTCGTCAAGCCGTGTGCGATTGGTCACAAAGTCGGATAATGAGTACTTGGGCTCCAGCCCGAGGAAAGACGCGGAATCCCCTGCTTGAAGGTTAAGGTCCATAAGGAGAGTCGGAACATTCATGGCGGCCGCTAGATTAGTGGCGAAGAATGAGACGCCGGCGCCACCCTTACCAGAAAACACAGCCACGACCCGCCCTGTCTTCCTGGCCAGCTTTTTCTCCGCCGCGACGAATTCTTCGACCCGCCCGAGCACGGTTTGAAATTCCTCTTGAATAATTGGAAGCTGCAGGAATTCGCGAGCCCCGGCGCGGATGCTGCCTAATATCAGAGATGGGGAAGCGTCGCGAGCGGCGGTGATGACCGCCGTCTCTGGACTGGCTGCCACAATGTTTCTAATAAGGACAAAGTCTTTCTCAGCCTCGGTGGATTCCAGTGTGATGACGGCTGCAGAAGGCCGAAGTCGTATTACATCAGCTAGCAATTGGTCGCGATCTACTGAGTTCGCCAGGAGCCGCACCCGTGCGCTGCCGGTTAACGCATCCCGAATCTCGTTGCAAGCGTGACCGCTCCCTCCCGTTGTTATGAATGTCAGTGATTGCATAGTTTGCTTCTTACTTGTCTTGTGACAGAACCCGTGTTCCGCTACGGTATGAATCCTGCGCACTCGCCGGAAAGTGTGGTGCGGTACTGCGGCATTGAGATGGAGGTGGTTTGCGTTGGTAGAACAAAGGGATATGTGTAATTGTCGATTGTAACTGTAACCGCCCCTGACGCCACGCCCATTCCGTTATAGGTCACCGACACATTGTTAGGCTGGAGGTTGTAGATTAAGGAAGTAGCACCTTGCGCAGGCGAGTCCGTACCGTAGACCACCACGTTCTGGACGGCCATAGTGCTTCCATTGGCATTTAGCACAGCGTAGCGTGCACCGCGCCTCGTCGCTTCCGCCAAGGCGTTGTGGGTATAGTAAAGATTTCCGGCAGAGACGATCCCTACGAGCATCATGAGAAAGGAAGCTGCGACAACAGTGAATTCGATTAACGAGCCACCGCGCTGCCCTATCCTTTTCAGATGGTCTTGTAACTTTATGCCTCTCATTCAATCAGCCATATAGCGCATCCTGGTACTTGGCGCCATTGAGATGTTAAAGTTTCGTCCAGTCATTGCAGTGAGATTGAACACAAAGGGTTGGTATGTATAGCCGATTACTGCTACGTTAACGTATTTGACTGCTGCTACACCGGAAGCTGGCGGCGTTATTGCGATGTTGTTGGCCGTCAGGTTAGGAACGATTACAGCCGGCTGATTCTGACCGCCACAACCACCAGGGTTTCCACATAGGGCCATGTTTTTCGCTGCGGTTGTGCTGTTTGTTACGTTCTGTACGGTCGAAAGATAACGCGCTGCGCTCCGGGTAGCTTTAGCCAGTGAGTTATAGGTATAAAACATTCTCCCTAATTCGGTTACGCCAGCGAATAGCAGGATTAGAACTGGGAACACAATTGCAAATTCGATCATTTGAGTGCCATTCTCATGGCGAAGGAAGCGGCGTAGATTTTTTTTCAGTTCTATGAACATCGGGTTATGCGTCACCTCATTTGTACAGCACTGGAAGCGTAAGGCTAGAATTGCCCCCGCCCGGAGTGAAGCCTCCTCGACCGATGACCAACGATTCATCAATCCACTCGACCTCGAGCTGCGCACAATTCCCGGCCTGCGAGCAGGGGTTTTGGACAGTTACATTTCTTTTCAGGAAGAAAGCGCCGAATTTAATCACGACAGCGTTTGGCGGACTGTAGGTTCCCGGGGCAACTATTGGCACAAGCAATATTCGGCGTTGATCTTTTCCTGGCGCGTTGGGGCTGGGGGGAGTCACGGCAGTTCTATCGTTGTATTCGTCGAAAGTAATGTTCGGCCTCACATTGCTGTCCGGTGGAAAAGTGGCGGGGTCGAGACCACCGAACTGATTTGTATAGGTATTGAATCGGGTGTTAACACCCGCCGAGATTTGTTTCGGTCCGTTGTTTTGGTTCGCGCTGGGGGTCATGTGAAACGGGATAGTTGTATTAAGTGTTTGACAAATGCTCGTGAGGCCGGCCGACAACCGTACTGTTTCGGGTGCCCCGTTGCCGGTAATGTCCGGCACTTCGAGGATGATGTAATCAAGGTTAGAAAGCGTTGCGGAGTTTCCTGTCCCCTGCACGAAGTTAAGGGTCATGACCGTGTTAGGAGCGGGGTTTGGATCTTGCAGGGCCACAGCGATCGGGAAGAAGTCGCAGAAGGTATTGATACCAACCGACATTCCAGCCGTTGCAGTTCGGGATTCTGTGTGTCCATTGGGAAAGATCCTCCCAGAAAACAACATTGTAGTTGTAGCTGTCTGCGTGGTGACCCAGACGAATCGAATACTAGCTGCATTCGACTGAGCCGTTAGCGAATCTACAGGAGTTTCATTCAGCGTGGTGGAAAACTCTACTGTGGGAATGGTTGCAGAAGCCCTATTAAAGCCGAAGTTGTTCACAATCGTGGTCGCACGGGTGACGGCGTCCTGGATACCCCCAGCGCCGGAGTTCAACTCCCGTGCTGCTGCTAACGCAGCGGCGTCGGCGGCATTCTGAAGTTCCGTTCGTACCATGTAAACGCGCGCCACATCGATGCACAGGCCCACCGCGAGAATGATAAAGAACATCAGGATAGCAGTCATGATCATGACGCTCCCGCGCTCGCCATTACGAGGGCGTCCGAATAGGCTACCGAATTTCATTTGTTTCACATTCTCCTTATAGGCCAACGTTTTTCCAGGTCTGAATAGCAGAATCTCGCAGCCTTTGATCCGTCGAATTTCTTAAACACCTTGCACCCCACACGCTACTGCTTCGGAGTTGCCTTGGCCGTTGAAACAGGAGGGGTCGATGCAATCGAAGAAACGCCGGGCGCAAGAGGCTTGTCAACATCATTGGACGGGGTTGTCATTTTGCTCGGCGCCGGCGCCGAAGTAGAATCACCAGGCTTTGACGGTGCATCGGAGTTAATGATGAAGCCCGTAGGACCGTCAATGGAATCAATCTTGCGATCGACTCCGAGCAGTGATCCCTTCTTTAAGTTCTCTACATTGGGCAGCGAGGGGAGATCATCACGGTTGACCGGTTTTACGATCTGTGCGGTGACGATGAACATTAATTCGCTCTCGTTTTTCTGGAACTGTTTAGATCGGAAGAGGTTGCCAAGGATGGGTATGTCGCCAAGGCCCGGCACCTTTGAAAGCGTTTGAGTCTCGCTGTTATCGAGTAGGCCGGCGAGAGCGAAGCTTTGGCCATCGCGCAGCTCAACGCCTGTCTTCGCGCGACGAGTGCGCAGTCCGGGAATAAGGAAACCGTCAAACTTTACCCCGTTAGCAAAGTCCAGAGTGGATACTTCGGGCTCCAGCTCCAGACGGATGTGATCTTCGTCAATAATTATGGGCTTGAACTTTAGACGCACTCCATATTCCTTAAAGACGATACTTACATTGCTGCGCTCACCACTTGATTGGACCACCGGAACGGGATACTCGCCGCCGGCGAGGAAGCTCGCCTCCTGCCCATTCATCGCGATCAAATTCGGCTCGGCCAGGGCTCGTAGCGCGCCCTGACTCTGAAGTGCGCGTATCATGGCGAGCGTATTCCCGCCCATCAAGAAAAGATTTAGAGAACTAGCTAGGGAGCCACTTAGAACGCCACCAGTAGCGTTACCCAAGGTGCTGGGCCCACCGCCGCTGTTGAGATAACCTCCGGCCCCGGCGCTGCCCTGATAACCGTATGATGTACCGAGATCCCTCAAGCGATTGCGGCTCACTTCCGCAACTCTGACCTGGAGCTGAACCTGGGTCGCATCCTTAACCGGCGATTCCAATAAATTGACCGTCTTAAACCCGGCCGCCTGGACTACCGCGTCAGCCTGAGCAGCTATTCTAGGATCGCTAACGGTGCCGGACATGACAACTGATCCATTAGCTTGACTCAGACGAATATCGTCTTTGGGGAAGAGAGCGCGAATCTGTGAGTCAATCAGCGAAAGATTAGTGCGCACGTAGACGTCAAAGACGACGAAACGTTCCGTGCCCTTCTCCCAGGCAATGAAGTTGATTTGCCCAAAAGCTTTGCCATTAACCACCACTTGATTCGACGTGACGAGCACGGCCTCGGCGATCTCCGGGTTAGAAACCGAGAAACGCTCGATGGGCCGGTCGAAGCTAATCAGTCTCGACTGGCCCACCAGAACGTTGACTGGAATTGCATCTTTCGTTGCCGTTGAAAAGGAGGCGTTCGTGCTCTGGTCTTGCGCCGAAAGCGGCAAGGCGCAAAGTAGAATTGTTCCGAGGACGACGACGAAGTAGCGAATGGAACGGGGCTGCATAATCATCTGAACTCCTTAACTGGTTAGTAACTTTCATCTCAAAACGGAGCGGTTTACTCATGCCATCACAACGGCCGGATCCGCTCTACGGTATTTCGACCTCGCGTCTTTTCGCGCCCTCAATCAACTCCACAGAGTTGCGCGAGATTGGTTGCGCAGGCCTCGCTTCGCGCGGCGCTGCTATGTGGGCTTGCCTGACCTGGGCTGCCGGCCTGGGCCGCGGTTTAGATTGGTTGGGGGTTTCGGTCGGCGGTGGTGGCTGGGCCACAAACGAATCGCCATTTAAAAGAGTGGCTTTATTCGCACCGCTGGTTTGGGTATCCTCCTGGTCGCTGTAGTTACGCATAACCAGTTGCAGCTTGCCTTCGTTGGTCGCGAGAACCAGCTTTTCTGCCTGCTCGGGCGTAACCTGAAGCGTCACAGCCTTCACGCTGTTGGGCTCACGTTGATTGTCAGGAGAATCAATCTTTGCTCCGCTAGCGAGCACCTTGATATTCTGAAGAACGATCTTGGAAATCGGGCCCTGCGCTTCGCCTCCCTGCTGCCCAAGAGGTACGACGATGGCCACAATGTCGACGAACGAGCCCGGCATAATAAAACCGGAGACCCCGACGATGTCGTCAACCTTCACGGTCATCGCGCGGTAGCCTTCGGGAATCACCGCCGACAGGCCGGCGCCTACTCCTTCCGGGGCAAGTTTAAGGGTCGTGATGGTTTCGCGCACCCCGATAGGCGTGATCGCGACCCGGCCGACGACCTGATCGATGTTGCGGAAAATTCCCTCGGGGGCTGAGCCATTTGGAATCGGGGCTAGCGTCAGGTGGTCGGCTGCGATCTTTTCACCGAGCGGAATCTCCTGCCTGGCGACAACTACGTTCCCGAGGTCCTTAGCAAAGGCCTGTACGCCCGAGAGATAGCGGGTTATCAGCGTGACACCAATCAGACCGCAAAGCACAGCGCCACTGAGCGCGATGATGAGACGTTTATTTCGCATAACTCAATTCTCCATTACTGACTACCCGTTACTGAGGTGAATGCCGATTGCGAAGTGGATTCCATTAGACGTATCAGACGCGAAAGAGGAAAAAGGAAACTACGCTCCCTAAACAGATTGGAACAGCATAAGGCAGCGTATAACTTGGGTCGACGGGTACGACAAACCGTGGCACCTTTTGACCGGGTAAAAGACCAACGAAAAACTGGACGACGCCGAGCATTGTTGTCGCCGTTCGCCGCGCATAGACCATCTTGCAAACTGCCAGAATGCCACCCGTAAGTGCGACTATAAGAAACGTCGGCAATACGAGGGAACTGCCCACAACCGCTCCAATGGCGGCAAACAACTTGACGTCCCCGGCGCCCATGGTGCCGAAAACATGAAACAGAAGCATGAGCCCAAAGCCGGCTACCAATCCTCCTAGGCTCGCAAAGAGACCCTCCCAGGCGCCGAAGAAGGCGTTAGTCGCAATTCCACCCACCAGAGTTACAAGGACTAGTCTGTTCGGAATGCGCCGGTACCGAACGTCCATATAGGTAATGCTGAATGCCAGTGGAAGGAATAGCAGGCCAGTCGCAATATTCTGTTGAATGATCATTCGTCAGTCTCTGGGCAGGTCGTGTCTGTGCTGCGATCCACCCTTTTACGTACCGCACATACGAGAAACCATTTGTCGCAGAGTGGGATGGCGGGTCGACTTTGCTGACCCGCCATTCTTCGCAAAACGCCTTTAGGGGCCGGTGACAGCGGTAGCGTCGAGCAGTCTGGCTGCAAGTGCGTTACCCCAGCCGGTCGAGTAAACAAGGACGGCAACTGCGGCGATGAGGCCGGCGATGACCGCGTACTCCAACGTTTCCATACCAGACTCGTCATTGATGAAGTTCTTAATTCTTTGCATTGAGTTCTCCTCTGATTGGTTAGGGGTTGATGTCCGGCCCGACTGCCGAAACTGTTCGGGCAAAAAGTGCACATGAAGTGTAGGCGTCATCTCAGGAACCCTGAGAGATCGCTCCCTGCCGATCACGGCAACATTTCGAGTGCGCTCGTGAATCGGCAATCGTTGTGCCACTAAGTTCGAGCGCTCTTCTCCTCGTTACTTCCTTGCTGGGGCAGTGGAAAAGTGCAACGATTTCTATACTTAGAGGAAGCGAGCAAGTCGCTTGCGCTTAATCGAAGGAGCGTTGGTTTGAGTTCAACACTGCTCACAGGCGAGCACTTGCGGCAGAACGAACGCTAACTCACCCGATTAACTAGCCGTAAACTAAATCGCTTTTCCCAACGAAGGAACGGTTTCTTCACGAAATAATAAGAAAGGGTGGTCAAAGTAACAGAGAGGATTACGGCGGTCACTAACTGGCGGAGCGAACCAGGCAGAGCTTGCGGATGGAGCCTCTATTCCATTCCTGCAGTAATAAAGAAGTTATTAGGAATCCGCTTAGAACGAAAAAATATCGACAACGAGAAAGCCTACGGGCATGAGATTATGATAAATATGATGTACGGGGACGAGTAGGATTGATATCCCGCGTATTCCGTCAAGCTCGGGCCAGTAACTAACTATTTGAAGTGGATTACGGATCCTTTTCGATATGCATTGCATCGCCAGATGAGAATATTACAGGGCAGTCTTGTTACCAGCGCTGAGAAAACGAAGTGGAAATGGTGCGCTGCAGCTTCCGCGGCGATCATGCTGCTGGCTCTAATACCTCAGATCCATCTCTGGTTCGTGCGCGGCAGGGATTGGAACGGAGCCTACGCGACTCTTCAGGGGGACGAGTTCCTTTATTCAGCCTATATAAATGCACTGATTGATGGACGGCCGCGTCGCAATGATCCGTTTGCGGGCCAGGATAATAGGCCGGTGTCGCCATTGCCTGAATCAAGCTTTTCAATTCAATTCATGCCCGCCTACTGGATCGCAGTTCCGGCGCGAGTGTTTGGAGTTTCAGCATCAACCGCTTTCATTTCATACCGTAGTTGCAGACCATCGAGCTGTTCCTCTTGCAAAAACCTAACTGCCATCACACCGTATTGCTTTAGTTAGCAGGGCCGTCTTCGTCCCGTCGAATTCTCGTGCAAATCCGTATAAAGTAAAAACAGAGAGTATGTAGAACAAGCCTGACAGGCTTCTGACTGCCCGCTCTCCTGTTCAAAACAGGCGTATCCACGCATGGAGAATCTGAAAGTAGAGCGGAGGATGAACGTCGGCTTTCAACGCCGCCATTTTTGAACTGTAGTTCAGGCCGGCTGCTTTGACGCTCCAGACCTCATCGGAAGTGTAGGCTGTTTGAGTTGTATAAAGCGCGAAGAATGACGAGCACAGCAGCAGCAGGAGTAGGCTGGCTCTGTTTACAGTGCGAGGGCCTTCCTCGGCATCCTGAAAGTGATGGTTTGAAGTCAAGACCTGTCTACTTGCGCGCAAAGTCACTGGTCCATTGATGGCAGGACCAACCGAGCCGTGATGGCGACCAGGATACGGTGCAATCAATTATCAGACCAATCCTCAATTTCCATTAGCCCCTTCCGTGCCAACTCAGACTTCGCTTGTATTTGTTGCTTTTTAGATAGAGCGGGAGTTCATGGTCTGTAAGTTCTGCTCCGAACGGAGTGAGAGGCTCTGGCGAACTGCGCGCCGGTGCTCGCTAGCGAGCAGTCGTCGCTCATTCGCTCACCCATAGCACTTAACTAATGCGACCAAGCCCCTGATTCCGCGGAATTATTTGCCTGTCGTCGGTTGGCATATTTGTTGCTCACAAGTCGGACCTTAAGGTTTGCTCGCGATCTGGAAGGCACATTCATGAAATGCAAACATTCGTTCCTCGTGGCAGCTTTTCTTTTGGGAAGTTGTTCGTTGGCTCTAGCCCAAGACGCGGCACCCCGAACACCTATTCGGGTTCTGCGCAACAGCGACGTCCTCCGCATGCATAAAGCCGGCGTCAAGCCGGGTGAGATCGTCACCACGATATGGGTTTCCGAGTGCCACTTCGACATATTTCCTCCGGTCCTGCGAGACTTGAAGATGCGTGGTGTCCCGCCCACTGTGTTGAAAGCCATGACGATTGCTCCGTACGGTCCTCCCGCTACCGCCCAACTTGCCTCCCCAGAGCCTGCGCCTCAAACGGCTAACGTGCAAATCCCCGCCGGAACAGTTATCGAGGTCGAAACTGCTACCCCAATCTCAACTGCTAATATCGATAATGGGGCGCCGTTGATCTTTTTCGTCTCCCGTCAGGTCTTTGTTGATAACCTGCTCGTAATAGCGCGAGGCGCGGTCGCCCGGGGCCGCGTTATAGAGAGCAAACGATCGGGAGCCTGGGGCCGAGGTGGCACCCTCAATTGGACAATGGAAGATGTGGCTGCCGTTGACGGAACACGAGTTCCAATCCGATTCTCTGGCGCGGTGAAAGGAACCAATCGCAGTACTGCGGTCGTCGCGGCCGCGATCATCACAGGGGCAGTCATTTTTCCTTACACCCCGCCTGTAGGGCTGGTCTGGGGGCTCAAGAAAGGTGAGGACGCAGTCCTCTACCAAAGCCAGAGGTCGAGCGCCATTGTCGGCGCCAAGACAGAAGTCGCAGGTTTGGTGCCTGAGGAGAAAAAGGTGATCTACCATTCAGTAGACAAACTCAAAACCGCTGAGCCTCAAACCGATGCGAAACTTCCCGCCTTCAACAACAGCTTCCGAGCAACCCCGCTTGGCCGACACTAGACAGGTACGAGCTCATAGCTATTCAAGCTGACCGGTAGACGCAGCTACGCGTTCCATGACCCAGAAACACCCCGCTCAGAGATGAGATAGAATTGCGTCAAGGCAGCAACCAAATGAAGTGAGAACGCTGAGTGGGCCTCATGCTCATAACACAATCCCTAATACATCTGGCCTTGTTGGAAAATTAGGGCGTCGCGACGTTCGCGGGTGAGGGTTTGGGCCGCGCGGGTTCGGTGATCGCCTCAACGCGATCATGCTCGACGAACGAGACCAGTCCGCCTTGCCTGTACCAAATGCCTTGCTGGTCTTCCCAAGTAGCGTCCGCTTCTACCGAAGCACCGTCTTTCAATCTAATAAGTGTTCGTCCTCGTTTTTCGGCCGGTTTGCCGCCCGTCGAAATCGGACCACTGTTCAGAGAGTTCTGGGCTGTTTCAGACGCAGCAGCGGAAATTGAATCTGCCAGCGGCGAGGACGGAGCTGCAGTTGATTCATCCTCGCTCTCTTTCACTGCCGGTTCATCAACAGTAGGAGGTGTCTCTACTGGCCGCAGAGTCGACGCCACCTGAGCAGCTCTAGCTGGAGGGAGCTGCTCCCCAGAAATCGGTCTATCCTGGCTGAGTGGCTTTCTATCCGGTGTCGGGGCCAACGTAACCGCGTAAGTAATCACAGAGATAATGACGCCAATAAGAATGCCAATCGTCACCGTAATCCACACGTTTGAGGAAAAGACATCGGTTTGCCGTGTGAATTGCGTCTGATCATCGGTGGCGGCTTCGCACTGCTGTTCGGCTCGGAGCAATGTGTTCGCGTCGATTAGCGGAGTGCCATCTATATCGCAGAAGTTTTGCTCCTCCTCGAAGCCTTCGTAACATTCAGGACACTGTCTCATCTTGTTCTCGCCATAAATCCGATTCTTAAGCAGTTGGCCTTTTAAACAGAAGTTGACTCCTTAAGTGTCCCACGTTCGCAATTGCAAACCCTCTTGTTCTTCCTGCAAAAATTTGACCGCCATCACGCCATATTCCTTGAGGCGTCGATAGAGCTTGCTGCGGTCAATTCCCAACGCGGCGGCCGTCCGCACCTGGTTTCCTCCAAATTGCTGGAGCACCGAAAGAATGTAGCGCTTCTCGATCTCCGCGAGCGGAATGCTGTCGCTCATGTAGGCATGGAGTAGCTGCTTTAGATCGTCGGCGTGCGCTTGAGTCTGGAAGTGCGAAAGTTCGAGCGGTAAGTCTTCAATTCCCAGTTCTTCTCCCGCTCCAATGGCGAGGGCATACTCAACCGCGTTCTCCAGCTCTCGGACGTTTCCGGGCCAGGGATATTCCGTGAGCGCCCGCATCGCTTCAGCGGTAAAGCGTTTGGAAGCTTGACCGTATCTCTCCGCCTTGAGGCACAGGAAGTGATCCACAAGTAATTTGACATCCCCCATACGAGAGCAAAGTTCGGGTAGATGCAAAGGTAATACGCGTAGCCGGTAGTAGAGATCAGGACGAAAACGTCCGGCGGCTACAGCCTGAGCCAGATCGCAGTTACTTGCCGAAATAATACGCACGTCGATAGCAACGTTGACCCGTGCTCCCACGCGCCGGACAGTGCGCTCCTGCAAGACGCGCAACAGTTTTGCCTGGGCGGAAAGGTTCAGCGCATCTACTTCATCGAGAAACAGGGTGCCCCCGTGAGCCTGTTCAAACAGGCCACACCGGCTTTCATGCGCGCCGGTGAACGTACCGCGTTGGTGGCCAAAAAGTTCGGCTTCGATAAGTGTTTCCGGAATTGCGGAGCAATTGACATCGACGAAGGCAGCGTCGCGGCGGGGGCTCTTATCATGGATGGCCTGCGCAACTAATTCCTTGCCTGTGCCGGTGGCTCCTGTGAGCAGGACGGAGGCGTCGCTGGGAGCTATCCGCTCGATGACTGCGAAAAGCTTCTTCATCACCGCCGATTGACCCACAAGTGTCGGGCGTAACTCAGGTTTAGCCGGAGAGGCTTCCCGTTCTAGCCGATTCTTTACCTGTCCAGCCGAAGGGCCGACTGGTTGCCAGGAGGCGGGAGCACTGAGGGGGGTTTGGGACATTAACAGTATAAACTCCTAACGTTTGAATGTGCGGCACTCTCTGTGCAAGAAAATAATCCGGAGTTTTGGGAGCAACTCCTTCAACTTCGATGCAATTTGTTTTCCGGAATTGACCCTCAGCCTCTGAGAGACTGCTGGCTAAGTGCCGTCTAACGGGCTAGTGCTGACCCTGTCGGTGGATCAACAAGCCTTAATACAACTTAACTAGAAGACAAGGAGGGTTCGACTGGAATGCTCTATTGTCGCCGGCCAACAAGCTACCGAAAAAGCTACTTGTAGGTAAGAAAGGCTTCCGGGTTCCTTATTTCTTCTTTTACTAGCTGGTACTTCGATGGGGCAACTTTGGACGAACCGCGCTCTGGACTAAGGCCCCCCGATTATTTATTTAACTTCGACTCAGCAATTAAGGGGCCACGATAATAAAGAGATCACAAATCCAAATTTGACTGTAATAGCGTTGTCGTCGTGAAATCTCTTGAAGATTGCGTCTGATATCGGGAATTCGTTTCTAGAATACGGACACGCTTTTCTCGATGAGAGCCGCGCTTAGCCAATCCACGAACTCATGAACGTAAAATCTCATCAACTTTAAATCTTAGTACGACAGGATCCAACGGCTTAGTCAGATAACCTATGCATCCCTCAGCCGCGGCTTCGGCTCGAAGATCATATGAATCATAAGCAGAGACGATCACAACTGGCACCTCGGCAAGCTCGGGACGACCACGCAGGCGCCATACAGAGGTCAACCCATCTTCCCCGGGCATCCCGATGTCCATCAACACCAGGTCCGGGGTTTGAACGAGCGCTAACTCTTCGGCCTCCCTGCCGCTGGCAGCCTCCGTGACGCAGTATCCTTCGTTGCGAAGGATTTGTGCCATGAGAAAGCGAATGTCGTCGTCGTCATCGACAACCAAGACATGCAGCTTGTTCGAGCGCAATTGTTCGGTGCTGGTTTTATCATCACTGCCTAAACTTGACACAGAAACCGTTCGTCCTTTCGTGGTCTTTTGATTTAGCGTCGCCGAGTTACATCGGCAGATCTGAACACGGCATCGATAGCGAGCGCGTGGGAAGTTCCTCCGACATCGCGTTCTGCAGAACTTCTCCCAGCAACGCTTCGGTTACCACAAGGATAGTAAGTAACGGCCGTAAATCATTGTCGGTAGACTGGTTGACGTAACGCTTCGCCACGTCCTGGGCTAAAGCCAAGGCAACGTAAGCCTGACACAATTTGCGGCCATAGACCTCGTCAGGAAACAGTTCGCTCATCGTGTCTGCCTTAATAGTTTCGAAGCCTCTGGAATTCTCTGCCCCGGGTCTTCACAGAAGCAAATTCTCAGAGGCTAAACAGAGAAAGTGCCAGCAGGGCAAAACCCATCACCACTCCCGAGATCGTGAAGGACCACTCGATCGCCGGACGAGGCCCTCCAAATACCCTACGGAAAATCACCATGCCGCTTTTCCAGCCGTCCTGCTGGTACAAAGGGAAAACATTCGCGAGGGCCAGTACCAGATTGAGGGTACCGAACAAGGATCCCCATGCGATCGCGGCAAGGACGAAATTCACGGCACTGCCTGCCAGCAGCACGAACAACTGTTGGCTGAGGGGGCGTCTCTGCAAGCCTTCCATGTCCATTCGGACGTAAGCGCCCAAGGGTAGTAGGCGAATCTGATACTCAATACCCTGGATTCGTGCGCCGAGAAGAATAGGCCCCCACCCAAGACCAGCCTCAGTTACCCGAATTTTGCAGGCACGAGCAGCCAGCATGTGGCCAATCTCGTGAAGCACAAGAGCAACCAGAAGGCTTAGGACAAGATTGAGCGGAAAAGCGTGCATCTATGCGAAGATTTGCTGGAACTTAATTTGCTGAAAATGTTGAAACTCGCGCCTCAAGTAGCCTCAGGGACTGTAGCTCTTCCTTTATATCAAGAATCAGGTACAGCAAAGGGCACACTATGACGATGCTCTCTAACAACCCTATACCTGATGTGACAACGGTGCCGAGCAAAAACGTTAGTGTGAGCCCGGCGATATAAAGTCTGATCACGAACATGGACCCTCCTATCACACAATAGAGACTAGACGGGTAATTTGCTTTGGATTCCATTCGTTGATTTGTGCGGTGCGACTTCAAGCGCCATTTAAGGTTCCGGTGCGGGAGATCGGAATGCTTTGCGGGACCACCTTAGGCACGCGCTTAAAGAAACCGAACTCAGCCCGGAACACGTCACGGAGCTGACGGGTCGCACGGATCCGCAGCCTTGCCCGCTGAGTAGGGTTTACAGGCTAAGCGAAGGATACGGTAAAGGCATCACCATCCCGGCAAAGGAAGGCTCTTCAAGTTGGACAACCAGCGCTATCGGTATCTTTTTCCGGAGGAAGTCCGAGGTTGCTTTAGTAGGCTACTTCTATGCGGTCACCTGGATTCAATAGAGGATCCGCGACCTTGCCCTCCTTGAGCTCTTTCAATTTGAATGTGGTGGTGGCTAATAGCCCATTCTGGCCTTCGCGCCATAAATCGATACGGTTATCACTCTGTCGCCGGAACCCACCGGCCGCAAGAATCGCTTGCAGGAGAGTTATGCCCGGCTCGAACACCTTCTGCCCTGGATAGTTGATGCCACCGGCGATGAAATAGAACTCCTGAGGACGTGCGGTGACGCTGATCGTGTCGCCGGGCCGTATGATTAAGTTGAGCGCCGCCGGGTCGCTTAGATCCACCGTCGTTCCTGCACTGCCGGGACGGATTATTGTTATTGCCCCGGCGTCTAGTCGCGCTTGAGCTTCGGCCATGATGACATAGAGGGGAACTGCTTCTCGTCTGAGAATCTTGGAACCTGGATGGTTAACCAAGCCAGTGATGACGACGCTGTGACTCGCGTAGTGCCGCACTCCCACCGAAACGCGGGCACCTTCTTCAACCGCTCGGCGTTTGAGTTCGGAAGCGAGGCGAGCTCGAATCTCGTCGACTGTAAGACCTCCTACCGCTATTGGCCCCCCTGCGATGGGAAGGTCGATCAAGCCACCATCGATTACCGTGTACAGTGTCGATCTGGAGATAGCTGAATTGAGCAAACGTATATCGAGCACGTCACCGACGCCAATCCTATAGATGTCAGTCAGCGCCACTTCCTTTGGAGGAGCGGGATTGGCGGAAGATGACGATGGCGCGCTACTTGCCGAACGTTCGGTCGCGGTGGAATCTTCGTTCCTCGTGGTCCGTCCTGAATCTGAAATAGTGGGACTTTCCTTTGTCGCAGAGTTACCTACTGGCTCGACACTTGTTAGGTCGGAGCCTTCCGTGCTTGATACCGGAACAGCTTGATCGAGTTTTCCCGGCTGATCTAGAACAACGGTTGAACTGTTAGCGCCTAACGAACCAGTAGTTTTCCGACCCAGCTCGAGTGAGGCCGCGTTGATGTGGGCTGCGCTCCTCGCGAAAGTGGTTTCTTGAGGTTGTTGCGCCAAGCGCAAAAGATTCAAGATCCCTTTGGAGAGAGGGTTAAAGGCCGGCTTTTCCTCAAGTGCTCTAACCTCCAATGGAGCGCGCGAACTCGCTTCCTTGTCACCATCGGGCGCATGGGCTTGGAGAGGCTTCGTATCCTTGTTCTTCAAAGATGCCATAGCCTCGAGCGCAGAAGGTTGGGGGATTGTTCGGATGGCTTTAGCAGTAGCTCTTATCCTAAGGTTCGTATCCTCGGCAGGTGATTCCGCGGAAGCGACGATTGCAGATGCCATTGCACCGGCTGCGGGCGGAAGCGAGACATTTAGGGGTACCGTCTGTTGAGGATTTCTGATTAGGATTTCCGGCATTCTTCTTTCTTGAAGAGTCAGTGTTATAGCCCTGACGCTTTGCCCAGTCCTGTCAACTCCACTGGCTGGCGTCAAGGGATTGCGCGTGGGTTGACCGCCTTGCGCTTCTGCTCCAGGTTGATCCCCCTTATCTCTCGCGGATTGCTGGCTTGGTACTATATTTGGTTTATTATTTACAGAGTTTTGAGGCGTCAATACTGACCATGGCCCTTTGATATTGATTGCATTTTTTAATGACGCGCTTTCCATACCTGAGCCTCTGGGCTGTTGGGCAGATGTGTCCTTTACCCATTGTATGAACACCGAGGGGTCGGCCTTCGGATCGATCCAGTTGTAAAGTGAGGCGATATTTGCCCCCACTGTAACGGATAGCCCGGTCTCACCGGTCGGTTTAATTATGACAATTTTCGCACTCCTAATAGAGAGGCCAGATTTGTATGCGGCGTGTATGTAATCCCGCGCAATTTTGCGGGCACTTACTTCAGGATGAGCTTGGTCGATAATCCTGAAACGGGCCTCGATATTTCCGCTGTTGTTAATAACTCTTCCCTCTACTTCTTCGGGAAATAAAGACTCCAGGTAGTCTGTCAGACTGTTGATCGTTGGTGGCATCTGCGGGTTTTGAGCAGCAACATTGTAGGGGTTAGACAGTGAAAGAATAATAAGCAAGACAACCAATCGTAAACTTTGAGAGGCGGATGACATAAGAACTCCGTTACCTGATCGAGTATTCACTGTGAAAAACAGCTCGTCCCCCCCCGGCAGTGCCCATCTTCATAATCAGGTTATGGGAAGCACGCCAGTGCTTGACCTCGGATCACACTTACTAGCTAAGGCGTTTTGCTGCGATCTTACCTTCTGCCCCAGGGCAGACCATGCGACCAGTGTTAGGCAAGCAACTGGGGGGATTATGCGTCTCATTAAGACTGCAATGGACATGGGGCGTTAAACAGTGTGTCGGGCAAACAGAAGAGTACAAGAGTCTTTCAAAAAGCAATTAACGTGCCTCGCTTTTAGCGCCGAGAAGTATAGGGATTGGGTTAGGCTTAGTGCGCGCCCGCGAGCACTTGCGACAAAACGAGCCCTGAGAAGGAGATATTTCCCACTCTTAATCGGCATAGTTTGAGTCACCACCAGGTTTTAAAGCCCCAGGAATCCTGCAATACGTAATGGTTTCTCCCAAATCTCTCCAGGTTGAGTTGACTGTATCAGGTTGCGGTACTGCCTCTGCCTGCAAGGTTGGCGACGACAAGCAGAAACTCGGCAGGCTCAACTGGCTTTGAGAGATGCACCTGGTAGCCCGCTGCCAACGACCGAACCCGATCTTCTGCCTTGGCATACGCCGTCAGCGCGAGTGCGGGCGTCGCTATATCGTTTTGTGCGGCTTCCATCTCTCTAACTTTCTTAATCAATTCGTACCCGTCCTGATCCGGCATTCCGAGATCACTGACTAGCACGTCCGGCTTCTGTCGCCCGATTTCCTGCAGTGCTTCGGCGGCAGAGGTAACAGTGGCAACTTCAGCCTCGCACTGTATCAGTACCGCCTCGAGCAGCTGACGAGTGTCAAGGTCATCGTCCACGATGAGCACACGCACTCCGCCGAGCTTCGGCGAGCGCTCTATCCTCAGTCCCTCTTTGACTATTGCATCTGTCAGTGCGAAAACTCCAGCTGAATTTGCGCTGCTTGCACCAGTACGGATACCGAGGATGGGCAGTCGCAGGCTGAACAGAGCTCCCCGTCCCAGCCCATCGCTATGAGCTTTAACTGTGCCGCCGTGCAGCTCCACCAGATGGCGCACAATTGCTAATCCAAGGCCCAGCCCGCCATGCTTCCTAGTTGTTGTGCCGTCTGCCTGACGGAAGCGTTCAAAGACGTAGGGCAAAAAGTCCGGGTTTATGCCTTCGCCGGAATCGCGCACGGAGATTTCGATCTGTGAATCTACTTTTCGGAGCGCCACGTCGACATGGCCGTTTCTAGGTGTGAACTTAGCGGCGTTGGAAAGTAAATTCCAGACGACCTGTTGCAAGCGGTTTGCGTCACCCAGCACCGGCCCAGCCTCCAGGTCAAAGCTTGTTTCAATCGTGATGTTTTTGGCCTCTGCCGCGGGTCGAACGGTGTTCACGGCGTCGTTTACGACGTAAGCCATCTCGATGGGCCGGCGATCCAGGTTTAGCTTGCCCGTAATGATGCGCGAGATGTCCAGGAGGTCCTCAATCAACTTGGTCTGCAGATGTGCATTTCGCTCGATGGCCTCCAGCGCGCGCGCACTAGTTTCCTGGTCCAGCTTTCCACCGCGTAGCATCCGCGACCACCCGACTACGGCGTTGAGCGGCGTACGCAATTCGTGTGAAGCTGTAGCGAGAAACTCATCCTTGAGGCGATTGGCTTGTTCCGCTTCCAGTTGCGCCGATTGCGCGCTCGCGAGAAGCCGCTCGCGCTCCACTTCGGACCGCTTGCGTTCCGTATTGTCACGAAAGACCAGCACTGCGCCAATGACGATGCCGCCATGATCCGTGATCGGTGCGCCGCTCTCATCAATCGGAATCTCCCGTTCGTCCTTCGCAATCAACACAGTATGATTCGGCAGCCCGACGATTTTCCCTTCGCGTACAACACATTCCACGAGGTTCTCGATCGGCTGGCGAGTTTGCCCATTGATGATGTTGAATACCGTTGTCAGCGGCTTACCTTTGGCATCCTCTTGTTTCCACCCGGTCAGGTTTTGGGCCACGGCGTTCAGGTAGCTAATGTTCCCGTTGCGATCTGTTGTAAGGACGGCATCGCCGATACTGGCGAGTGTGACCCGGTGCAACTCGGCTTGTCGACGAAACTGTTCTGCCGCCTTCCTGCGGTCAATATACTGCGCCATCCCATCGGCCAGCGGGGCGAGTTCGGTTAAGACACTTTCGGTGAGCGGGTGGCGAGCGAACATTGCGACGACACCGACCATCCGATGTTCGACGATTAACGGATATCCGGCGAAGGCAATCATTCCTTCACGCTTCGCCCACTCCGGATTGCTCACATTAGGGTCATCCGGAACGGCGTTGGTCAAATACGGTTTACGAGTGCTTGCAAGGCGCCCGATGTCGAACTGGCCCACTGGCATCCGACTCGGCGGCCCGCTCAAAGTTGTGCTCAAACCTGCACTTGCCTGCAATTCCAGCTCATCATCTGCATCGTTCAGCGTCCAGATGCCGGAGAACGCCACGTCCAAATGTCGGAGGAGCGCGTCACAACAGTGTTGCAGTGCGGTGGGCGTCGCCTGGCCCGAGGCCAAGGCAGTGCTCATGTCGGCCCGCAGCGCGACCAGCCGGGTCCGTTCCGCTTGGGCAACCTCCTCTCGCTTACGTTCGGTGATGTCCCGGAACACCAGCACGACACCGGCCACTTCCCTTTGCTCGTTCCGAATCGGTGCGGCACTGTCGTCAATGGGCCACTCCGTGCCATCCCTGGCAATGAGGATGGTGTGGTTCGCCAGTCCCACGATAGTCCCCTCCTGCAAGGCCCGGAGGGCGGGGTTCTCGACCGGTTGGCGGCTTTGCTCGTTAACGATGTGGAAAACATCTGACAGCGAATGCCCCAGTGCCTCGCTTTCGGTCCAAGCAGTTAGGGATTCGGCCACGCCGTTCATAAACGTCACTCGACCTTCCGCGTCGGTGCTGACCACGGCGTCGCCGATGCTGGAGAGGGTAACCCGCAGCCAGTCCGACTGCTTGCGTAACGCCTCTTCGGCGCGCCGACGAGCATGGTTAATGCTCTGGGCATTCTGCAGGGCAACGGCGCGAAGTTGTTCCTCCTCCTCTTCGTCTTTCGTAACCATCAGCCCCCTCCCAGAATGTTGGACGCGAGAGCGGTCCCGGCCACGCGGACCCGAATCTTTTCAAACGCCGTATCTCGGGTCGTTGAGGTGTCGTCGCAGAACGGCGAGAAGCCGCAATCATCCGTAGTGCCCAATTGCGAGACCGGAATGTACTCGGCCGCCTCAAGGACCCGATCCCGGACTTCCTCGGCCGTCTCGATGCGCGGGTCGATGGGTGCGATGACCCCGACGAACACCCGTTGCTCCGCCTTCATGTACTCGCTAATGATCTTCAGGACACGAACGCGGTCCGTTTCGCCTGCCAACGCAACGTAGAAGTTCCCAGCCATCAACTCAAACAGGCTGGGCAGCAGCTTGGCATAATCAACATCCGCACTGTGAGTCGAGTCGATGTCGCCGCCAGGGCATGTATGCACGCCAATGCGCTTACGGTCCTCGGCGGAGAATCGTGCAAGCGCCAGGTTGTTCAAGTCGATAAAGCTCTGGAGCAGATTTCCGGTGGGGTCGATCTTGACCGCCAGCCGCCCTTCCGTGAAGTCGATCTGCACCTTGTGTGCCCCCTTCTTCAGGCAGGCGCGGACCTCGGTCTCATGCTCGCGAAGCAGGTCGTCAATGAACTGCTCACGCGGGTAGCCAGGGATCTCGTCCGGCGGGTACATGAGGCTTAGCGCCGAGGGTGAGATAACCGCTTGCTTCACCGGCACGTGGGCGTAGCGCAGTGCCACGTCCAGATAGCTGTCCGCATGTCTCTGATAACGGAAGGGACCACCTGTCAGCCGCGGCATCCGGCGCGTGTGACCAGCCGCGAATGGAATCTTGAAGCCATCGGGAGCCGTATTCGCTAGTCCGTGCACGGGGTACGTCCAAAAATTGTGATACTTTCTTTGCTCGCCGTCCGTGATCACGGGCGAGCCCGTAGCCTCGAATCGCTCGATAGTGTCGCGAATGGCCTCATCGTAGAGTGGCGCCAATGCCGGATCAATACCGTCTAATTTGGCGACAGCCTCTATCAGGTCAAGAGGTCTTGGGATACTTCCGACAGGCTCCGTTGGAATGGTCATAAGCAGAGTCGCTCTCCTATTTTTCGTGACGGCGGACAGTCATCTACATTCCGAGCTCTCTCGCTTTGTCTGTGCGAGATTTATATCATCGGGACACTTGGGTTGAGAAGCTGGCACAATGGCATAGTCTCATACCGCACACTAGTCCTTGAGTTTCACGTGTTGGGGCGCCTCGCGACGCAAGCTGTGACAAAGTGATGATGTTTGAGGTCATGTCTCCTCAACTCGAAAAAACATGGTGGAAGAGTATCGAGCGAGACTGCAGAAGACATTTCGACACGAGGAACTCTGGGGTTGGGCTGTCAGCGTGGCAAAGCTCTAAACTCGAAGCGCGGCCGTTGTTGCCTTTGTATTTTCTCACGAATTCCGACTCACAGCTAGCCAAGTGCCATCGAGTCTGGATGTCGAATGACAGGCATTCGATCACTTAGTCCTGACGTGGTGGTGACTTAGATTTCGCTTTAACCACGCAGTGTGGTTCCGGCGATTGCAAACCCGATCTGCTTATCCGGAGAGCGGATGCGCTATGACGGGGTGCCGGTCAGCGGCCAGCACACGAGGACGGTGCTGCGCGAGATCGGTAAGAGCGATGCGGAGATTTCCGAACTGATTTCTCAGGGTGTGGCGTCCGAACCAGGTCACGAAACAATAGACTCGGTGAACACCAGGATTCAACTATGACGCTATCAACCCAGCTCGCCATTGGCCTTCAACTCAATGAGGAACAAGAGACGCTGCGCAGAGCCGTGCGAGACCTCTGCTCTCGATTTCCTAATTCGTACTGGCGCGAACTGGATGCGGCCGAAGGATACCCGGACGATTTCGTCAAGACTCTGACGGACGCTGGATATCTGGCGGCTTTGATTCCCGAAGAGTTTGGCGGCGCCGGATTGGGCATCACCGAAGCCGGCATCATCCTCGAAGAGATTAACCGCTCAGGTGGGAATGCCGCCGCCTGTCATGCTCAGATGTACATTATGGGGACGGTCCTTCGTCACGGAAGCGCTGAACAGAAGCGTCGTTATCTTCCCGAGATCGCGACCGGCGCGTTGCGCCTGCAGGCCTTCGCGGTAACCGAGCCAACTGCCGGCAGTGATACGACAAAGATCCGAACCATGGCGGTGCGTCAGGGCGACCGTTATGTCATCAATGGGCAGAAGGTCTGGACTTCGCGCGTCCAGCACTCTGACTTGCTCCTCCTGCTGGCGCGAACCTCGGCTCAGGCTGAGGAAGGCGATAAGACGTTTGGCCTCTCGACCATCCTGGTAGATCTGCGCCAGGCAGCTCCCGGGATGATCGAAGTTCGTCCGATTCACACCATGATGAATCACGAGACCAATGAAGTGTTCTTCCACGATCTCGAAGTTCCAGTCGAGAATCTGATTGGTGAAGAGGGGCGCGGCTTTCGCTACATTCTCGATGGCATGAATGCCGAACGCATCCTTATTGCCGCTGAGTGTATCGGCGATGGCCGGTTCTTTATCGAGCGCGCGGTGCAGTATTCATCCGAGCGCGTGGTCTTCGGCAGTCCCATTGGTAAATATCAGGGGGTGCAGTTTCCGATCGCGCGAGCCTATGCCGCCATCGCGGCGGCAGATCTAGTGCGGTTGCAAGCCGCAGCCCTCTTCGATGCTGGGCAGAAGTGTGGGGCCGAGGCTAATCTGGCCAAGCTTCTCTCGTCAGAGGCTTCCTGGCAGGCGGCGAACGCTTCCATGGATGCTCACGGCGGATACGGGTTCGCTAAGGATTACGATATCGAACGGAAGTTTCGCGAGACCAGGCTTTACCTGACGGCGCCGGTAGCCAACAACCTGATCCTGGCCTATCTAGGCCAGCACGTGCTGGGTATGCCGCGCTCGTACTGAGAGAGGAGATGAGCAGCGATGGGTTACGGCAGATACTACGAAGAGTTTGAAGTGGGTGATGTCTACAAACATTGGCCGGGGCGCACGGTCACGGAGTTCGACGACACGTGGTTCAGTTTGATGACCATGAACCAACACCCGCTGCACATTGATGAGCACTACGCGCAAAGCACGCAGCACGGACGGAGGCTGGTCAACGGCACGTTCATCTTCAGCCTCGCGGTCGGCATGTCGGTCGCGGATGTAAGTGGGCGGTGCATCGCCAACCTTGAATACGAGAACGTTAAGCATGTGGCGCCGACTTTTCATGGCGACACAATCTATGCTGAGACCGAGGTGCTCGACAAGCGGGAATCGAAAGAGAAACCCGATCGCGGGATCGTCTACGTCGAGACGCGGGCGCGCAATCAGCGTGAAGAAGTGGTACTCACACTTCGCCGCCGTGTACTGGTGCCGAAACGCGAGCCGAAGTGAAGTGCACGGATCATGCTCGCGCCGCCAATCCCATTCCGTTGTTCAATTGCCTTTGAGATGAGTCTCGAAAAACTTGACGATTGACACCGCCGAGCGGATGCGATTCGGCGTTTTTCGCCAGCCGTGTCCTTCGTCCGCGAACAAAACATATTCAACCGGCACATTGCGCCGCTTCAGATTTTCGACAACTTGTTCGGCTTCGATGACCGGAACATTTGTGTCGTTCGCGCCGTGCAGAACAATTATCGGGGCATTGATTCGGTCGATGCGATGAATCGGCGAAAGCCGTCGGAGCATCACGGCTTCGGTTTCGGGATTGCCGTATTCGATTTTCGAGATTGCCGCCATCCACGGCTGTGTGTGTTTGAAGAAGGTTTCAAAGTTCGTGATGCCGAAAAGATTTGCTCCGGCGGCGAACAAATCAGGATATTCAGTCAGCCCGGCCATCACCATATAGCCGCCGTAGCTACCGCCCATAATGCCGATACGTTTCGGATCGGCGATTCCGCTTTTCACGCCAAAATCAACTGACGCTTTGATGTCTTTGACTCCGTTTTCGCGCAACGCGCCGTTGTCGAGATTGACAAACTTTTTGCCGAAGCCGGACGAACCGCGCACGTTCGGCGCAAAGACTGCGATGCCGCGCATCAGCAGCGCTTGATAAGTTGAGTTGAAACCGGGTCGCTCTTGACCTTCGGGTCCGCCGTGAAAGCTGAGCACAATCGGCATCGCGCCTGTCGCGCCGTGAGGTTTGTAAAGCCAGCCGCTCAACTTCAAGCCATCGTGCGCCGTATATTCGACAAGCTCCGGACGCACCATTTTGGTCAAATCAACTCCGGCGTGCTGGCTGTGGGTCAATTGTGTGAATTGCTTTGTCCGCAAGTCGAGCGTCCAAACGTCGGCGGGCAATGCCGCACCCGAAAGAACCATCGCCAAACGTCCGCCGTCATCTGTGAAATCAAAACCACCAACAACCTCTGCCGGCAGTTTCGGTCCGGCCGTCATCCGATTATTTCTCAAATCGTAAAACGCAATTTCGCTGCGCCCGGCGATGTTCCAAACCAAAACCATCATCGCGCCATCGTCGCTCATCACTCCGCCCGACAATTCGCCGTCGTCTCTCGCAGCTACGACTTCGATTGCGCCGGGCTGTCCGTTTTCGTCAATTTTGATGCGGGCGAGCGCGAGCAAATCGCGGTCTTTGTTTGAAGCAAAATAAATCGTGCGTCCGTCCGGTGTGAACTGCGCTCCGCCAAAACTTCCGGGTCCTTCGTGCGGCGTGAGCAAAGCCTCTTTGCCGGTTGCGACCTCAATCAAATAAAGGTTGTTGTCGCCGCGATTGAGCAAACGGCTGACGATTGCGTGGCGATTGTCGCGGCTGATTTCGTTGATGCCACCCGTGCCTTTGTTTTCGGCAACCATGCGCATCTGAGCCGTTTTTACATCGAGCAAATACGAATCGGTTGAGGCTGGATTGCGCCGATTTGACGAGAAGAAAATATGTTTGCCGTCGTGTGTCCAATCGCCCAAAAAATTGTTTTCCTTGCCGCCGTCGGTCAAACGCCGTAGCTCGCTGCCGTCGGGACGCGCCACGTAAATCTGCTCGTTAAAACCGCCGCCCGGAGCGACGTTAAAGGCAAGCCAATTGCCGTCGGGCGACCAGGTGACAAATCCAACCGGGTCGTCAAACGCCGTTACCAATTTTGGAAAGCCTCCAGTTGTGGGCATCGTCCAAACTTGCGGAATGCCGTTCAAATTTGAAACGAAGGCAAGCGTTTTTCCGTCAGGCGAAAAACTCGGAGAAGTAGCAAAACCGATTCTCCCCATCAGCGCAACCGAACGCTCTAAGTCGTCTTGCGCTGACAAAGCGTTAATCGGAGAGCCGAACGAACTTAAGAAAAGTAACGCCACCGTAATCAATAAACCGTGTTTCATTAGGGTTACCTCCTGAATTTTGGAATCGTAAACCGTAGCTAGACGGACTAGGAACTATCTATCTTTGCTTCTCGACCGATTCGTTCACCTTCATCTCAAGAACATCTAATGGCAGAGCCCCATCCCGTAAAATTATCATGGAACGCACGGATGTCGAATCTTACCTGCCTGTTTCACTGCTTGCACTCGCGTTCAATCCCTCCACGCGGTCCGCGACATTTTCATCGGCTGTCTGATCCACGCGAATGAATAGCCAGATCAATCCGGCGAGAACGGCCAGCGCAGAACAGAAGGCAAATGTGGCGAACCATCCGAACTGCTGCACCAGAATCGGAGCAATGGCCGTCGAGACCACGCCGCCCGCGTTTCCGGCAGTATTCATAATCCCCCCAGCCGTGCCCGCGTGTGGCCCGGCCACGTCAATCGAACTCGCCCAAAAAGGCCCTTCGGTGCTCATCAGAAAACCGACGCTCAGTGACAGACAGACAATCGCCAGGTACGGTTCGGCTGCTTTCGCTCCCACCATCAGCAAGACCGCCGAAAATGTCAGACAGCCAGTGGCCAGAAGGCGGCGGCCTTGATTGCGCCCCAGCCGCACCGAGAGGTAATCGCACAAACGCCCGCTCGCCGGAATCATTACCATCCCAAAGACATAGGGCAGACTGTTGAAGACGCCACCTTTGAGCAGGCTGAAGCCGCGCTCATTAACGAGGTAGAGATAAAACCAGAAGATGAAGATGAAGAGCACGAAGCTGTCGAGAAAATAGCTCAGGCAGATCAGCCCCAGGTTGCGATTGCGCAGCAGCCCCCACCACGATGCGTATCGTGCCTGTGCCCCCTCCGTCTTGCCCGCATTCTTGCCTGTATTGATGAGCTTTAGCTCCGCCTGGCCGACCTTCGTATGTTTTTCAGGCTGATCGGTCGCGTACCGCCACCATAAGAAGGCCATCATCAGACCGAGAACTGACGTTACATAAAAGGTCTCGCGCCAGCCTCTCGTGACCATCAGCCATGCAATCAGTGGAGGGGTGAAGACCAGGCCGACCGTGCTCCCGGCAATCACTATCGAGTTGGCGAAGGCACGTTCCGCGACCGGCATCCAGGTTGCTACCGCCCGAGATGCTACTGGATAAGTCGCGGCTTCCGCTGCGCCCAGTGTAAAACGCACCATCATCAAGGAAACCAGCGCGCCGATACTGGATGTCAGGATCAAACCCGGAATCAGTCCTGTGAGCAGAGTAGTTGCGCTCCACAACAATGCGGCCAAGGCCAGCACCAATCGTGGTCCTTTGCGGTCGCCAAGCAGTCCTGCCGGTATTTGAAAAATGGCATAACCCAGCATGAACGAACTGAAGACCCATCCCATCTGAACTTCGCTCAGGCCTAGTTCCGGCATCATGAACTTTGCCGCAACCGAGATGTTCGTCCGCAGCACATAGCTGACTAGACTGAACCCCGCCAGCAAAGCCAGGATTCCCCAGCGAACGGATGTTTGTCTTGTGCTTGTCACTTATTCTTTCCGCCGCTGTGCGATGAACCAATTGACGTGCTGCTGAAGCACTGTCATCGGTAGCGCCCCGCTGCTCAGCACAGCCTCGTGAAATCGGCGGATGTCGAATTTGTCGCCCAGACCCTTTCGCGCCTGTTCCCGCAGTTCGAGAAATCTGATTTGGCCCATCTTGTAAGCGAGCGCCTGCGCCGGAATGTCCGCCGAATAACGCAGGCTCTCTGTGCCGATCTCACTTTCGGAATGCAGCGCGTATTCGCGCATAAACTCCATTGCGCGCAAGCGCTCCCATTTCAGGTGATTCATTCCTGTATCAACGACCAGCCGCACTGAAATCATCATCTCCATCGACAGGTGGCCGTAGAGATCATACAAGTCCTGATACTGACCAAGCTCACGACCGAGAATAGAGGAATAGGTTGCCCAGCCTTCAGTGTAAGCCGTCGGGTAAAAGTTCTTCCGCACCGGATGCAGCTTGTCGTTCTCGCTCTGCGAGGCAATGTGGAAGTGATGGCCAGGGACGAGTTCATGATAAATCAGGCCTTCGGCCTGCAACAATGATCGCTCTTCCAGCTTCGAGCCGTTGAAGTAGTATGTGCCGGTCGTCGCGCCGGGCTTGGGTCGCTCGTAGTAGCCGAAGGTCAGTGTGCCTTCCAGCGCCGGATTGAGTCGCTGCGTGTCGAATGGCGCTTTCGGTCGCGTGAGGAAAAGCTGGTCAAGTTTCGGGTTGATGCTGTTGGCAAAGCCCAGCAGCCGGGCGCGGATTTCATCCGGCGTTTTCGGAAAGAAGCGCGGATCGGTCTTGAGAAACCGGTGAAACTCTGCCTTCGTGCCGCGAAACCCGAGCTTGTTTCGCACCTCGGCCATCTCGCGTTCGCGCCTTTCGACTTCACGAAGCCCGATCTCGTGCACCTCTTCCGGCGTGATCTCCATCGTGGTGTGAAACTTCACGAGATATCGGTAGTAATCCGTCCCGCCCGGATATTGCCAGAGTCCCACCTGCTCGGGCGCGCGTTCACGATAAGCGCCGGCCACGTAAGCGATCAGCCTTTCCAGCGCCGGGTTGGCGCGCGCGGTGATTTCAGCGGCAAGCTGTTGTTTGAATCGTCCTCCCGCCTGAGCTTCAATCGCTGCCAGCCGCGGATCGCTGACATTGAAGAGACTCTTGCCCGGCTCATGCACGAAGCCTTTGAGAAACCCCAGCACCTGATCCACTTCTTCCTTCGGCAGCACGATGCCGCGATCCGTCTGGCGACGCAGATGGCTGTGAATCTCTTCTATTAGTCGCGGGTACTGCGCCAGCAGATCGAGATAACGCTCCGCATCGGCGGCGCGCTCGAAACGGAAGGTCTGAAAGATTCGATGAACCGTCGCCAGATAAAACGCATACGGCGTGACGGGAGAACGCAGCCAGTAATACTTCACTCCTTCGATGATGTTGCGCGCATCCCAGCGCAAAACATTCAGCGTGAGCGATTCCTCGTGGCTCAGCTCGCGCCCATTGATCGCTTCCAGCTTTTTGAGGACATCGCGGGCAAAGACCGCCTCTTCTTCCGCGCTCGCCAATGACCATCTGGGCAGTTCGTCAATCGGCAGTCCCTGATCGAGACGCGCGGCGGGAGATTTCAGCTTGCGCTGCCAGACCTCGTCGGCAACCCGTTGCAGAGACACGGAACTTTTGTTCGTTGCTGATTGTGCCGAAGCCTCTCCGCTCAAGCGCGGTATGACAGCCGCGACGCTGACTAGCAGGGCGGCGATAGTAAGCAACGAAAGTCGTTTTCTCTTCATTGATAAAAGTCTCCACTAGCGTCGATCTGACTCGCCAGCTAAAACACGTTCGCTTCCGGTTTGAGCGTCTGATCGCGGAAGCGCGTGACGCGCAGCTCGTCAATGTTGATGGTATGCGCTTGCCCGTCCAGAATCTCTTCGGCGATGAGCATCCCCGTGGCCGGCGCGTGCATGACGCCGTGGCCGCTGAATCCGCTGGCGTCTAAATAGTTTGGCAGTTCAGGGTGACGGCCGAGAATAGGCATATAATCAGGCGTGATCTCATAGAGCCCGGCCCAACAATTCTTATGGGCCAATCCCGCTTGCTCCAACACAGGAAAGCGCGCGACGCCGGCCTCTATCACTATGTGCAGCCACTCCCAATCCACGGAAAGGTTTTCGCCAGGCGGCTCGTTTTCATTCGACAGGCCGAAAAGGACTTTATGTTTTTCTTTGCGCATGTAAAAACCACTGCCCACGTCAATCGTCAGCGGGATGTCTGTCGGGATAAGCGCGAACGGCTCTGTCATATAAACGCAGCGGCGGTACGGATTAACCGGAATGTCCAAGTCGGCCAGTGCGCCAACTTGCCCTGCCCAAGGCCCGGCCGCGTTAATCACCCATTCGCAGTTGATCAGCCCGTTCGGCGTCTCAACGGCGGTCACACGTTCGCCTGACCTGTGAATAGCGACGGCGGGTGTGGAGCGCTTCAATCGCGCGCCCAGTTCACGCGTCCGCGCAAGATACCCGGTGGCGATGCCATACGGGTCGCAGTAGCCGTCGTCCGGGCAGAAGGTCGCGCCGATCAAATCATCAACGCGAGTTCGCGGGATGATGTCGAGTACCTGCTCGGGCGCCAGCGTCTGCGTGCGCACACCGAGCGACCGTTGTAATGCCGCGTTCCGCTCATAAGCCGCCCAGGTCTCCGCGTCGTTGACGAGCAGCAGGTAACCGACCTGCTTCAAATCCGCATGGCCTCCGACCTCTTCGGTGAAATGCTTGAGTCGCTCGATGCTATAGATTGACAGCCGGACGTTGACTTCGCTGGCGAATTGATGGCGCACGCCAGCCGCCGAGCGCGCCGTGCTACCAGTAACTCCGGTTTTGGCCTTCTCCAGAATGATGATGTCGGAGCAGCCGCGCGCGGCCAGGTGATACGCGACTGAAGCGCCGACGATCCCGGCCCCGATAACGACGGCCGTAGCAGTCTTTTCGTTCATAGGACATTCGAGAACTATCTATCTTTGCTTCTTGACCCTTTCGTCACCTTCATCTCAAGAACATCCAATGGCAGAGCCCCATCCCTTAAGATTTCATCATGGAACGCCCGGATGTCGAGTCTTGAACCCATGTCAGCTTTTCTGCGGAGTTCTTGAATTTTAAGCTCTCCTATTTTGTATGAGAGCGCTTGTCCGGGGAGTGCTATGTAACGCTCCACTTCAGAAGTTGCTCGCGCCTCACTGATGGAATTATTCTCCAGGGAATAAGCAATCGCCTGCTCTCGGCTCCACCCCTTAGCATGAATACCCACATCCACGACTAAACGTATCGCCCTGTGCATCTCAGCTTCCAATCTGCCGAAATATTGGTACGGGTCAGTGTATAAGCCTAACTCTTTCCCCAAGCTTTCTGCATACAACCCCCACCCTTCAGTGTAGGCGCCGTAGCCGCCGTGTTGCCTGAACTTCGGCAGGTTCTTCCGCTCCTGCTGGAGCGAGATCTGATAGTGATGCCCCGGAATAGCCTCGTGCAGGAATACCGACTCCATGCGGTAACTAGTGTACTTTTTAGCATCCACCACCGGCACATTGAAGATGCCTGGGCGGGACCCATCGGGAGCAGCGCCCGTATATGAATGGCTAGCTGTGGCCGCGCGGAATTTTTCTGTTAACCTAACCTCAAACTTCGCCTTGGGCACCATGTTAAAGAGCTTCGGCAGACGGGGCTGCATCCTGGTTTCGATAGCCTGGTACGCGTCTAGCACCTCCTGGTCACTTGTGAACGGGTAGAATTTTGGGTCTGTCCGTAAGTGCTCGAAGAATGCCTTCAAATCGCCTTTGAATCCTACTTGGCCTTTAACTCCTTCCATCTCGCCTTTGATGCGGCGGACCTCATTTAACCCAATCTGGAAAATTTCCTCAGATGTTAGATTAGTAGTCGTATAAAACTTGACGAGGTACTCATACTGTTCCTTGCCTTTGGGTAAAGCAGAAAGTCCTACGGTACTGCGCGCACGCGGCAGGTATTCTGTTCTGATAAAGTTGTGAAGCCTCTGGAAAGTGGGGATGATTTGCTCAGTGATGGCCTTCGTATATGCTTCGGTTAGTCGCACCTTGTCTTCAGGGCTGAAGTGAGCAGGTATATTTGCTACCGGTTGATAAAAGATGGACTGTTTGACGTCTGCGACAATCATTGATTCGAGCTGCGGCAGCGCTTTTTCCATCAGCACTCTGGGTTGAACTATCCCTAAAGTCATCCCTTTGCGCATATCGGCAATAGCATTCTCCGACCAAACTTGGAAGCCACCTATGCGTCCGAGGAAATTCTCGTAGTTCTCCACAGTCTTAAAAGGGTGTCCGCCTTTACCTGAGCCCAGTACTGGGAACAGTATGTGAAGACCTTCGAACTGGCTGATTGGGATGAGGTGATTATCGAACCTTAACCTTTCCAAGCTCGACTCCATGCTCCGCTTGAAAACTTCGCAGCTCAACCTATCCTCTTGATTGAACGGGTTTCGGTCGATTCTTGGAATGTCAGTTAGGTATTTCGTGTACAGGGCTTTCATTTTGCTCCGGTACTCATCACTGGGACCGATAGTAAGTCGGTCGTCAAAGCGATGGTCGCCTATAGATGTGGCGAAGAGCGGATTGAGACGGAGAAATTCCTCAAAGTAACTGTCGAAAAGAGCATGAAGCCTTTTTGATTCGCTAACTGATTCAGTAACTGCTGTTGCTTTACTTAGGGAACCTTTATTCGTTGCCGATTGTGCCGCAGCCTCACTGCTCAAGCACGGTAATACAGCCGCGACGCTGATGAGCAGGGCAGCGATAGTTATCAGCAACAGTCCTTGTTGTCTCTTCATTGATAAAAGCTCCACTAAATCAGAAAGTCTCTCACCAAAAAGTGGCGATCTCTTCCAGCGGTTTTTTGCTGATATCCGGGACCACCGTGTCTTCAGCCGGGTAACCGACTACCAGGATTAAGAAAGCTCTTTCGTGGCTTGGCCGCCCGAGGATTTGGTTCAGAAAACCCATCGGACTGGGCGTGTGGGTCAGCGAGACCAAACCGGCGTGGTGAATCGCAGTAATCAGCATCCCGGTGGCAATGCCGACCGATTCCGCGACGTAGTAGTGCTTCACCTTGCGCCCGTCCGGCAGCAGCCCAAAGCTCTCGGCGAAGACCACGATCAAGTAAGGAGCGGTTTCCAGGTAGGGCTTGTGCTCATCTGTGCCCAGCGGCGCGAGCGCATCCAGCCACTCCTGCGGCGCCCGCCCGTGGTAGAACTCGTATTCCTCTTTTTCGGCCAGATCTCGAATCTGGCGTTTGATCGTTGAATCACTGACCACCGCAAAGTGCCACGGCTGCAGATTCGCGCCGCTCGGCGCGCTGCCGGCCACCAGCACACAATTCTCGATCACTTCCTGTGGCACCAGCCGGCTCGAAAAATAACGGACCGTGCGCCGCCGCTGCATGTCGGCGCGGAAAGAGGCCGCGCGTTGCTTCATCTCCTCCGGAAGGTATTCGCGATAGGAGGTGAGCGGAATGAATTTTGGTGGCGTCATATGTCGGTTGTCAGTTGTTTCTTACTAAAATGCTAGCGTCCAGTCACCTGCTTCAAGACGCGAAGGAAGTTCCCGCCAAGGATCTTGCGAATCTCTTCCTCCTTGTAGCCTCGTTCAAGCAAACCCCGGGTGATCTTCGGGAAGTCGGTGACATCCTTCATCCCTTCCGGCGTGGGGATCACATCCAGGTCGCTGCCGATCCCGACGTGGTTAATTCCTGCTACTTTCACCGCGTGATCAATGTGATCGAGGATGCGCGCGAAGGTCGGCGGGGGGACGCCCGGATCGTCCACCAGACTCAAGCGCCGCGCGGCCAACTCGTCCAACTTCTCCGCGGGCGTTTGCTGCGGCTTATTGATTTCACCGAGTACGTCCTTACGCATCGCCTTCAGCCGGTCGTGATAAGTCTGATCGAGAAACCCCGAGAAGAAGTTAATGCCAACGACCCCGCCATTGCGGGAGATGGCGCGCAGTGCGTCGTCTGAAAGATTGCGCGGGTGATCCGACAGCGCGAAGCACGAAGAGTGCGAGGCGATGACTGGCATAGTGGTCACTTCCAGCACATCCCTGACCGTTTCCTCCGAGACGTGCGACACGTCCACGATCATGCCGATGCGGTTCATCTCGCGCACCACCTGCCGCCCGAAGTCATTAAGTCCGCCCCACCGCGGCGTGTCGGTCGAAGAATCGGCCCAGTCGTTGGTGTTCGCGTGCGTCAGCGTCATATAAGAGACGCCGAGACGGTGAAACATCCGCAGCAGCGCCAGATCATTCTGGATCGCGTGCCCGCCTTCGATTCCTATCAGCGCTGCGAGCTTTCCCGAAGCGACAAGGCGCTCGACATCGGCGGCGTTGCGCGCCAGTTCGATCCGGTCCGGATACTTGTTGAGGATGCCATACATGGCGTCGATCAACTGGAGCGTGCGCCGCGCGGCGTGATGAGGGGCGTAGATCGGATCAGGCCAGACCGCAAAGAACTGAGCATCTACCCCACCCTCTCTGAAGCGCGGCAGGTCAGCTTGTCCATCGCTTGACCGTTGGCCGAGGTCGGCGCCGCGAACAAGCACCCGCTGGAGTGTGTCCATATGCGTGTCAATCACCAGCGCCTTCCGGTGAATCTCCGCGGCTCGCCGCCCAATTTCCTGGTAACTCGTATCCTTACTTGCCTGCTCCTGAGCGGAAACTGCGATGATGGAAAAAAGAATCATCGTCAGGATGAAAAGTGCGCCTGATCGGTTCATTGCTTTCCTTCTCATTTCAACGAGACCTCACGCACCAGACGAGTGCTGATCACTTCGCGCAGCTCACGCCGTTTCGTTGCTGCTGCGGCTGCCGCCTCCGACGAGCCGTAGTGCTTGAGATAGGCTGCGCCCACTTTCGCTTCTTGATCCATCGCCGCGTAATTCGGGTGCGCCAGCAATAGCACAACGTCCCAATCGTCCGGGCGATCCTTGAGCGGATTCTGGAAGATCTTGTAATCCGTCACGATGCCTTCTTTTTTCCATAGCTCAAAGATCGGCTTCGCGTTCTCGCGAAAGTCCTTCCAGGATGCGGCTTCCTGTCCCGGCTTAATCCGGTAGTAAGTCAGTCTCCAAACCGGTCCGGCCTCGTAGTCTGGGTTTTGCGCAAACGTCGCGTTGGCAACGAGCAGCGAAGCAACCAACAGTGTCCCTGACAGGGCTTTCCTCATGTTATCTCCTCCGGTGAAAAATTAGCTCAGCTTATCAAGCGGTGGTCGAATGCAGCGCCCGGATTCCGTTAGCTGCCCGGCGCCAGATAGCGGGATAGGAAGTCCCTGGTGGCGTTCATATAGTAATCCATGCCCTTGTCGGAATAGCCGTGAAACTGACCGGGAAGGACAATCAGCTCATGTTTGATTCCGAGCTCCATAAACTGGTGTACCAACCGAAGGGTCTCCGACATAATGATGGACTCACCGGTGCCGCAGACCAGCAGCAGTCGCCCCTTGACCTTGGACGCCAGTGGATAAGCCATTGCCGCGTCATAGGCTGACTTGTTCTGCGCCGGAAGTCCCAGGTAGGCTTCGTAAAGGAGACCCCATACGCATCAAGGCCCGGACTACTGGCGACGGCGGCTTTGTACAGGTCTGGCGCGTCAGTGAGCGCCCTGAAGGCGGAGGTAGCGCCCCAGGAATGCCCGAAAATCCCGACCCGATTCATATCCATATAGCTGTTTTTCGCTCCCAGCTGTCGGATGGCTCCGGCGTGATCGGGGATCAGAGAGCCTAGCCAGTTCGCGGAGTTAGTATCCTGAAATGCTTTGGACCGCTCCGGTGTGGCGCGACCGTCCAGCACCACTACGATGAAGCCAAGCTGTGCGAGGGCTTGCGGAAAATTGCTGAACGCGCCGGTCCCCGCTGCGAAGCCATGGTTGACGCGCACGATTTGCGGGCCGCCGTAGATGTATTCCACGACCGGATATCTTTTGCGCGAGTCGAAATCGAAAGGCTTGTACAGAACGCCCCACAGGGGGGTCTTGCCATCGTCGGCCTTGACCACAAATTCTTCCGGTGGCGTCCAGCCCACCTGTCGGAGACGGCTGATATCGGCCTGCCCCATCGTCCGCAGCAAGCGCCCGTCACTGGTTCGCAATTCAATTGTCGGAGGGCGAGCCGGCGATGAATGCCGGTTAACAAAGAAACGCCGTGAAGGAGCAAACTGAATCTGGTGCTGGCCCTCTGCTTCCGTCAGTTTCTGCATCGTGCCGCCCTGAAGCGGCACTCGATAAAGGTGAGTGTCGTAAAGCCGAGGCTCGGCATGCGCGGTGAAATACACGAAGCCGGATTGCTGGTCCACTGCCTGCACGTCTAGTACCGGGAATTGACCCTCCGTCAGCCGGCGGATCAACTTTCCCTGGAGATCATACAGATACAGATGATTCCACCCGTCGCGCTCCGATTCCCAAATGAACGATTTACCATCTGGCAGCAGAGTAAACTCCGCCCTTCCGGGAAAGAGTACCTCGAATGGCGACCTGACGAATGTCGGACCCTGCTCTGTAAGGATCAATCGGGTCTTGCCGGTAGCTGGCTCGGCCCCTATGATATCGACTCGCCGGAAGTCGCGCGCAAAGCGAGCCAGCAACACCTCCGACCCATCCGGCAGCCACCCAAGCAACAGGATGTATTGATCCTTGGTCTCTCCAAGATCGAGCTTCACGGTCTTTCGGCCCAGAATATCCAGGATATAGGGTTGCACGCGGTCGATTGGACCGCCGGCGTATGGGAAGCGCACCCAGTAGAGGTCCGGGCTGGTCTTGACATATTGCACAATGGGTATTTTGGGGACGTCGCGACGGTCCATCGTCGCGGCGAAAAGATACAGGGAATTCGGCGACCACGGAGATGCGGATTTGCTCTGCCTTGATTCCAAATCCCAATCAAAGTCTGCCACGCCGTCAGTCGTGAACTGCGTGATGTGATTATCTGACGTGGTGCGCAAGCACACATTGTGGTTCTGGATCAAGGCGAACAAATTGCGATCCGGGGAAAGGACTTCGGGCACCGGACTATGACCCGCCACGTATATCTCGCGCAGGAATGTGCGCGGAGTGAACCGCTGCTGCTCCGTGATGCCATAGTACAAACCGCTCGGGTCGGGCGGCGGGAGCTTCTTCGCCACGTAAGTCTGCAGATCAAGTTCGAACTTCATGCCTGCCAGGTCGAATCGGACTCGCTCACCAGGCAGTTCGGAAAATTGCTGAAACGGCACTCCTTGAGCCGGAAGCTTATGTCCCAAGGTCTGCTCCAGCGCCCTGCGTAATCGTAAGGCGTCAAAATACTCTGTTCGAGTGTTTGAGACCGGATCGACCTTATAGATGACTGTCTCACCCGGACCGCCTTCTGAGTACCAGAAGCTGGAGCCGTCGCTTCGCCAATGAGGGGCAAGGTTGGCACCAGTTACCAGGGAGTCTATTTCCAAATAGCTTTGGTATACGCTTTCGCGCCGGCGACTGGCCGCGTCGGGACCTGGCTGTTGAATCGGCTTCGCATTCTCCCCATAGTCTTTCCAGAATGCGCTGTCTTGTCCTGGCCTAATACGGTAGTAAATCATTTTCCAAACAGGTCCGGCGTTCGGGCCTTGTGCAAACGTAGCGTTTGCAACGAGCAGCGTAGCAACAATCAGTGTCCCCAACAGTGCTTTCCTCATATTACCTCCTCAGTTTTTTTCACCGATTGCTCTGGGTCGAGCCCCCACGTGACGACCCACTGCCTCAACTGCTCGACGGTTGCGGTCACCCCGCCGCAGACGACAATCATGATCGTCTTGAACTCTGTGATTTCAGGGGTGCGCTCATACGCGAGTGCCAGCGCAGCGCCACACGCCGGTTCAACCAGAATCCGCTGATCGGTGAGGAAACGTTCGCAAGCCAATACCGCAGTCTGGTCGGAAACCACCACGCTGCGAATCGGGTGCTCTTTCGAGTAGGCAAAGGCTTGTTCACAAACCTGCTTGGCGCCAAGTGAGGTCGCGATGCTTGTGATCTTCTCCAATTTAACCCGATAACCGGCCTGGATAGACTGGGCAAACGACGAGGCCCCCTCAGTCTCTACAGCGATAACTGGCACATCGGCCAAGCCGTTACGACGAAGCCCTTCGACGATGCCGGACAACAGACCACCACCGCCTACAGAGAGAACGACAGCATCTGGCGTCAGACCTGAGCGCGCGACTTCGTCAATCAAGGTGGCATGACCTTGCCAAAGAAGCGGATCATCAAACGGGTGCAGAAATGCGTCGGACTCGCCAACCATAGCCTGAGCCAGCGTATTCGCCTCCTGCCATGAGCCACCATGGACAATGACTTGGGCATCTTCCTGCCGTATCAGCTCTTTGGCCCTTTCGGAAGTGGTTTCGGGGACTACAACCGCGACCGGTACTGATAGGCATCGACCAGCGTAGGCGACCGCAATACCTGCGTTGCCGCCGGAAGAGGAAATGAAACGACGTGCCCCGCGACGAACATACTCTTCACAGGCTGCGCCAATGCCGCGAATCTTGAAGGAACCCGGCGGCTGCATCGCCTCAAGCTTCAACCAGAAGAAGCGACCAGTCACAAAGGCTCAGAGCTCGAGACTCAATGAGCGGAGTTTCAAGGTGTAGTGGCATTGTCTGTATTTTGAAAAAAGCCGCAGGCTACCTCCGTGCCAAAGTAGCGGGCCCAATCGTTTCTACGAAAACGACTGCATCCCAGCTTCGCCATTGGTTGTGTTCGACGTAGAACGTATGAACCCGCCGCTCGATCGGTTGGTCCAGCCACCGCCGGACGGGCCCTGCGTTGGGAACACGGCCGAAGTCGACGAGGTAGATCGGCAGCCCGACACGGGCCATCGCGCCGTCGAGACTGCCGGCTTCAGCCGGCGGCAGATCGACTCCCATTACGCCCCGGTTGAACGTGAAGCCGATCGTTCGATAGTCCTCGCCGACCAGATCATATGCAGGTCTACTTCAACGAGACCTCACGCACCAAACGCATGCTGATCACTTCGCGCAACTCACCGCGTTTTTTTCCAGCTGCCGCCGATGCTTCCGGCGAACCATAGTGCTTGCTATAGAGAGCGGCCGCTTTTGCTTCCAGCTGATCGAGCATAGCGTAGTTCGGGAGCGCAATCGTTAGCAGCACGTCCCAATCGTCCGGGCGATCCTTCAGCGGGTTCTGGAATATCTTGTAATCCAGAAAAGTGCCTTCTTTTTTTGCTTGTTCGAAGATCGGCTTCAAATTCTCCTGAAAATCCTTCCAGGATGCGGCATCCTGTCCCGGCTTGATCCGGTAGTAAATCATTCTCCAAACGGGTCCAGCCTCATAGTTCGGGTTTTGCGCGAACGCCGCATTATTTGCGACGAGCAGCGTTGTAACAAACAGTGCCCCCAACAAAGCTTTCCTCATATTACCTCCTAGATTGTTTCACCGGTTTACCCTGGGTCGAGCCTGCAAGGTAGTTCGCGAATTTCATACTCCTCATTACTCCTCATGAGCCATCGGTCAGCGCTGCCGACTCGTGGCTAACACGCGACGCACGGTCTCCACCACGAAATCGGGCGCTTCGTAAGGATAGTTGTGCCCGGTTCCGGCGGGCGTATGAATCAACTCGGATTTCGACGACGCGCTCAGATAACGCATGCGCGACCGCTGAAGAAAATTGATGGCTCGCCGCAGATCGTCGCCGCTCAGTCTGGTGTTGGACGTCTTTCGGGTCATTGCCCTCGGGAATCACGATAAAGACCGGGAGGTTGGCAAGCTCGCCGTCGTAGACCAGCAGATCCGCAACGCTCTTGGGATCGAACCACTCGCGCATAATCGACGCCGAGCCGAAGTCCGTAGCCGGCCTGGCGCTGCGGGCTCTCATCGCTCCTCTGACCTCTGCCAGGCTCTCGTCGTAGACTCGCATAACTCGGGCGATCTCCTCATTGCGCCTGGCTAACTGGCGGTCGGGATCAGACCATATGCCGAAAAGTTTCCACCAACCGGCGCGTTGTCTGCTACGCACGAGTCCGGTCGGTATAGCAGGGCCTCCGCCACCCGGCAGATAGGTGAACACATCCGGAGGCGTGGCATCGAGCAAGACGACCGCCGTCATTTTTTCTGGGTACCGTTTGGCGTAGTTCGCAGCCAGCAATCCGCCATAGGAATGGCCGATCAGAATGAAGGGCCCTTTCTCACCAGCGTTGTCGAGCAGCGCCCGCAACTCCTCCGCCTCCCGCGCCGTGCGGCGTGGGAAGGGTCCCGTGTCGCTCCAGCCCGTACCTGGCCGGTCGAACAGGATCGAGCGGGTCTCATTTCGCATCGCCTTGTGAAGATGGTAGAGCCCGAGGCCCGCACCATGGCCTCCGGGAATCCAGACCAGCGTCGGGCCGCCCTTCGCGTCACCCTCGGCCAGGATGTGCATCCGATAGCCGCCCACATCAATGAGCTTTCCCATGGGGGGATGCCCCGCTTCCGCCCTACTGATTCGGACAAGGGTGACTATGCTTCCCGCCGCGAGCAGCACCGCCAATCCGTAAATGGCATAGCCGACAAACCGGACGCGCGGATAGCCCCGCCAACGCGCCGCGCGCACGATCAGCCAGCCGAGTAAGGCAACGAGCGCGGCAATGACAAGCCCGCTCCAGGAATGCGCCAACAGCGCATAGATAGTATTCATTATCACAACTCTTTCGCCTTACGTTCGCGCATATCTGAGCGTCTCAATGCTGTCATATTCCCAGTGTTGAAGGTCGCTCTTCTAGTGCAGGCTTCCAAAGCGCAGAACGAGTTTGTTTGCTTCCAGAGTGATGTTCCGAAATGCTCGGAAGCACCGCGAATGCGGCGGCAAACCGCCAGATGTTCGATCTCGATTCATCTTCGTCTCTGCTTCTCGACCGTGAAGCCGCAGGCTATGAGCACGGCACGGCAGCGTCACCAGGCGGGAGAAGACGACGATGTCGAATGCCTTTCCAACATTGAGCGTGTCGGGAAGTTCTATGCCGTAAAGCTCGTGCGGATGCTGCAACCATGAGGCAATCCCCCGGGGCGCCGTGCGCAGATCCAACAGGAAGAAAGGCGTGTCCAACGTAGACAGCAGCGCTTCCAGAGATCTAGATGGGGCCGGGAGGCGTTTCTGCTTACAATTGCTGGTGTCCTGGGCGAGGAGATTCCCGATCGTGACGAGTTGCACCCCATAACGTCGCTGTAGATAAGTACCCATCATAGGAGGCAGGAGGACCATGGGAGCAGGAGGCAAGCCGTACGCATTGTTCTCCGGGATGCGGATGGTGGTCAGTGCCGTGGCAATATGATCCCGGTGCGCAAAAACCAGGATCTTGCCATCGTGGCCCTGTTGCTCCTTGATCCACTGGACGTTGTCCGCCGCGGCGCGATCACTTACGGCGACGGTGCCGCTCAACGAAGCCGGCCCCGCTTTCGGCGTCCAGCCGATCGGAACCTGCCTCAGGTATTCGTCAACCTGCCCGGCAACGACGGCGGAGCGATAGGCAAGCTGATAGGCTCGGTCCGAGCTCGCCGCCGTGTATGAGGCCTCGTGTATCTTGAACAACGAGATCATATCGGCGATCGCTGCCGTCATCTGATCCCGCAGCGGTTGCGAGAGCTGCGAATATTGATTGGGCGCATGCAAGAGGCGATCAAGGATCAGCATCGGAAGAATGGCCTTGGTCCGATTCCGTAGCGTGGTCGCCGCGGAGGAGTCGACACCATCCAGGTAGTGCAGCGCATCCTCGAAGGCCAGGGTTATTTTGGAGTCTCCGTCGGAGCCGGGCTGAATGAACCCATAGAATTCGATCTTCCGGGAATGCTTCGGATCGGCGTTGTACTCGCGCATCCACTGTACCAGGGCGGCCGACTGCGGAAGCTTATTAAAGGCGGGATGGACCCCCCGGGCGACTACGGTCTTGAGATCTCCAGGCCCGCCGAGCACATATTGATTTACCCCATAACCTTCGGTGATTCCCGATTCGATGGCGATCGCCGTGAAGCTCATCTTCTCCACCAAAAACCGGAACAGCAGGTTGCGAAACTCGAGCGGCTCGGCGCCGCCGTGCAGGCCCTCGCCAAAGGAGACGACAGAGGCGTTGCCGATTATGCGGCGAAGAGGCTCCAGGTCGGATAACTGGGCCTGGGGTCACACTCTGGCGATCGGATGCAGGTCTTGGCGAGCCCAGTTGAGGAACTCTCTGTCAACGGGATCGTTCCTGGTAGCCGTTTGCGCAGCCGCCAAGCGAGGAAGGAGTAGCAGCGCGATCACGACAACCACGAAAGCTTGAGATTGCCGAGTGAAGTGCGCGGCCAAGAGCACCTCGTAGCCGCGGATTCGCATTCTGTATCCTCCGTTATTGCTACCCACATTTGAGCGAACTAATGAAGCGAACTATTTGGTGGCTGCGCGGATGTTCAGGTTTAAGTCCCTTCACCACTTCAGAAGCTATACTTCAGAGCGAACTGGATAATTCGCGGGTTCGAAACGGTATTTGAAATAACTCCGAACGACGGCGAAGCAAGATCAGCGTTCGGCAAGCCAAAGTTAGGCGTGTTGGTCAAATTGAAGAACTCCGCGCGGAACAGCAGATTCGTCTCCTTGATGATCCGGAAACTCCTCTGAATCGCGAAATCCAGATTTCGCTGGCCGGGAGCCCGCACGATGCCCTTCCCACAATTGCCAAAGCCCGTCCCGTTGCCAATGATCGGCGCTGTGGTAAATGCGGCGGTGTTAAAATAACCGTTAAGACGACTGGTGACCGATCCTGAACTGACAAGATTCTGGCCGGTACACTGCGCCCGAGCGGTACCGGGTGAGGCGCCGAAAATAGTTCCCGCTCTTGAGTCCACGACGGTGATCGGAGTTCCTGATTGAAAAACGGTTAGGCCCGAAAATTGCCATCTCGACAGCAAGAGCTGCAATGGCCGCGGGCCACGCCGGAACTCCGGCGGCTGGTAAACAAAGCTGTAGACAAAGCGGTGGGGGCGATCAAAGTCGGAAGGCCCATACCCACTGCGGAAATCGGTTTGGTCACCCAGGATGGATCCGATATCAAAAGTGGTGCTTCCCCTACCTCCGGAGGAAACGTCCAGACTTTTCGACCAGGTATAACTGGCCAGGAAATCCAGACCACGGCTCAACCGCTTGGTCACACTGGTCTGGAGCGAGTGGTAGTTTGAGTTGAATATCGTCTCAACTATGCTTGCACCGGCGGCAAGGCCCACAATGGGAACCCTCTGCTGGACGTTGCCGACACTAGTCGCCGTGACCCCATGCACAGGATTCTGAGGCGTTGCGATAAGTGCCTGGTTGAACCCGACGCTGCCGCCAAGACGAGTTCCTTTCGAACCAACGTATCCCACCTCCAGCAGGAAATTGCGCACAAACTCATACTGAAGATTGAGACCGTATTGCTGGACATACGGACTGCGGACCGACGTAGAAATCCCGATTGGGCTAATGGTGCTGCTGCTGGTGCGCGGCACGAAAAGGGGAAAACTCGAAGGTGGCAGTCCCGGAGGACTGACCGGTACCTGGAAGGTGGCGTTTGCGTTGGCGGGTCCCCCGCGAATGTCAAACAGGGTGAACGGCAAGTTGGCGACCGTCTGAAGAGCCACCTGCCCGGTCAGCCTCTGATAGTAGATGCCGTATCCTCCTCGGAGCACCAGGCTGTCCCGCAAGCGAAATGCGAAACCCAAGCGCGGCGCGAAATCGTTTAAATCCTTATCCCACAGGCCCGACTCCTGGCGCAGCGTCACTCCCGCTGGAAGCGGGCCGCTGTAGTTTTCCTCCAATAAGATTCCGGTCAGGGTGCCCGCCGCCGGGGGCTCAGGGATGGCGAGATTGGGATCGAAGTTGCCCAAACGGCCGCGAATATCCTTGGGCGGGCCGAAGAATTCCCACCGCAGGCCGAGATTCAACGTGAGCCGAGGTGAGACCCGAAAGTCGTCCTGGACGAATCCGGCAAAGTTGCTGTAACGGTCAGCCTTTTCGAGTGAACCAGATGCGAGAATGCTCACCAGCACATTGCTGAAAATACCCGTGCCATTTTGCGCTCCGCTCAGGCCCAGCAAAAAGTCCGGAAAGCTGGGAAAGATAATTAACCCTCTTTGGAAAATGGATGGGTACTGAGTGCGCGCGTCGCGCTTGAATTCACCGCCCATCCGGAGGCTGTGCTTGCCTGTGATAAAAGAAACCGTGTCCTGCGCAATAAATGAATTGGTGGTCTCGGTCAGAAACAGGTCTGGCCCGAGGCTGAAGAGTCTGAAACCTGAATGGTAGGAATGCCCGGCAGACCGCCGGGCGAGGTGATGCCGAGGTCGGCGTTGGTGATCGGTTCGGGTTGGGTCTGTTGCCCACGGAATCGGATGTATCCCACCCGGGCAACGTTAGTCAAATTCGATTTGAACGTATGCGTATCCGACAAGACCACCATAAGGTTCTTGCTGTTCTGGATCAGCCCATAGCCGGGGAGGTTGGCGCGAAAGAAGGGAGACTCCTGGGGGGCGCGCGCGTAGAAGAACCTGCTGGAGAATTGATTGCGCTCGGAAAAAGCGTGATCTATGTTTCCGGTAATCTGGTCTTCGCGGTACTTGACTGGCGACGAAAATGAGGACTGCCCGAGACCGTTCGGCAGAATGGTCTGTGGAGTTGGGATCGCAAATTCGCCATTAGCTAACTTGAAATTCAGGAGCTTGAGCGCCACCGGATTGATGTTGGAGCCGTCCGCGGCGATGGCCGGCCCGACTCCTCCGAATATGTTCTGGAACTGTCCGCGCTGACCTGCGAACAATCTCCCGAGTGCGGCTGCCGACCGGTCATTGGTCAGGGGAGGAAGAAATGCGGTCCGAAAACCAAGCGTGGACAGCCCGTTGCGCTGGATGGTGCCCTGATAGGCGCCAAAGACAAAGGTCTTGTTCTGACGAATCGGCCCGCCGAGCGTAAAGCCATACTGATTTTGCTTCAGCACCGGCCGCCGCTGACCAGCCCGGTTCAGAAAGAAATCGTTGGCGTTGGGAGCGTCGTTGCGGAAAAACTCCCAGAGCGTGCCGTGCCAGGAATTTGTCCCGGATTTGCTCACAATATCTATATTCGCGCCGGCGCCACGACCTTTACTGGCATCATACAATCCAGTCTGCGCCTTAAACTCCTGAATCGTATCCGGCGCTGGAATCGCCAGGCCGACTTGGGCGCCGAATCCAGAGGCCGCGTTTTCGGCAAAATTGTTGGCATCCACTCCGTTAAACTCGAAATTGTTGAACGTTGTCCTGGCTCCGTTGGCTGAAATATTTTGAGTGTTTCTGCCGACTTCTCCGGCGTTGGGAAGTTCGACGGTAGTGCCGGTCGAGAGCGCCAGGTCTGGGTGAAGTTACGGCTGGATAAGGGTAGTGAGACGATAAATTGTTCCGAGGTGGTCCGCCACAGGGCTGCGCTATCAGTTTGCAGTATCGGCACACCTTCCTCGATCATGATCTGTGCCTCTACCCCGCCGATCTCGAGGCTGAAGTCAAGACGGGCCACCTGCGCAACCTCCAGCTTGATCCCAATCCGGCTCACGGTTTGAAACCCGGTGGCTTGAACGGTGATCTTGTAGTTTCCGGGCGTGACAAACGATATGCTGTAATAGCCCAGATCATTCGTAGTCGTGCTGCGCTTGATGCCTGTGTCTTCATTGACCAGGTTTATCGCTGCATTGGAAACCACCGCTTGCGCTGAGTCTTTGACGATTCCTGTGACTTCCGCGGTTTGACCGAGGCTCATGGCTGAAAAACTAAAGACTGCAGCGGTCAGCAAAATGCTCCGGTAGAGAACCTGTATCATCATACCTACTCCTTTATGGCTGTTTCGGGACCAGCGATTCAGGGTTGCCGAGGAATTCTCCGGCGACTCTCTTTTCAAGATGTGGCAGTTGAGATTCTAGGAGAGCGAACGCGGCGAGCAGTTCACGAGCAGCGATCGACGGTGAAACCCGCGCGTTCGACCCTACGGTAAAAAGCGCTGTAGTCATGCGATCGAGCTGCTGAACGGTTCTGAGTAGAGGCGCGGAAAATTTCGGCCAGGTCGCTTCCCATCCGCTGTTCGCAGCGATCGTGCCTGCTGATTCATTCGCGATGGCACTCAGCGCGGGTTTCACGAGCGCCGACGCGCGCGTGATGTGCAGGTGCAGAGACCGGAGGTGACTGCGCGCTAGCGCCTCAAGCTTTCGGCGTGATGAGGGGTTCAGGCGGTTAACTTCCGCAGGCGTGTACCGCTCAGCCAGCCGGTGCAGCGCCCACGCTTCAGAGAGCGCGCTCTCTGCGTGAGTGAGCGCCTGCCTGGAGAATTGCTCCATAGCGCTGCGTGCTTCACCAGGATCGGCGCTGCGTCTGGCGAGATATCGTTCCAGCAGATCATGCACGGGCAGTTTGTTGCCGATTGTCTCTGACGTTGGTTGCTCGGCCGGCTGACTCCGGGTTGATGGAGCGGCTGCTGACTTGGCCTCCCTGCTCACCTCTTCAATCGTCTTGATAGTCAGTTTCAAGTGAGAGATATGCCGCAGCGCGGCGATTAGCTCCGCCTTCCGCTCTGCGGTATTCACCAGCCCGCGGACCTCGACCTCGCTGGCGGAGCGAACGATCTCAATCGGTTCTCCGAGGTCGGCACCCACTCGTTGCAGCGTGGCGCGCGCCTCTACTTCCGCATCATCCAGGTCGGCAGTGACTACGGCACGCACAGGTGCCACAGGTTCGGGCTTCAGTTCAGCTGGAAGCTCTGGGCGGTTTTCAGGTAGCAAGGCGGTTTGGTGGTCGGAGAAGATCGCCGGATCTAGTGCAGTCAGAGTCACCACATCAAACGACGTCTCGACGAGATCAAACTCCTCATCCCCTTGTTCGCCTCTGACTCGCAGATGTTCCTCGATCGGGTGCCAATCGCGAGCGCGAACGACCAAATTGGCTTCGGCAATACCACCCATGCCGACAGGACCCCTCGGAACGGTCTTGAGTGTTAATACTTCGAGACCGTCGATTCGCGTCGCCCTGGTGACCTCTTCCTGTTTCGGCTCAACCGAGTTTCTCCACACTTGAAAAGAAGTAGGAGAGAGCGGGCGTCGTGGATCCATGTGATTGGCTTGAAGGACCTCTGCCAATTTCACTAGGGCGGTGGGCGCCGGAGAAGAAGCCTTCTCTAATTGGTTAGTGTTCATGATCGGGGGACTACTGTTGCTCGAAATGAATCGCGACCCGCCCTGGTCATCGACGGCTTGGCGGAGTCGTGAATTGGTCGTGTCGTGCCAGATCTCCCAGCTGAGTGATTCCTCGACCGAAGAATTTTTGCGCCTCACCTGTAGCTTTTGGTGAATGACCGGCTGGGCGGTAGCGCGCTGCTGCTGTGCTTGCGCATCTGTGGCGAACCTGATCAACTCATTAGCAGAAACGGCGGTCACTCTATTGGATAGGATCACTAAGGCTGCGATGATACAGGTAACCAGAAGAGCCGCAGCCGTTCTGACCATCAGTCGTGAATTAGCAGGTATCGGATTCTCAAGCTTCAGCGGCCTGGTGAAAAATCGAAAGACGGAGCCCCATTGTGAGATTCTCAGCCTCAGCGGCGAGTGCTCGCGGACCGAAGCGCTGTGATCGGCCAGCCGCTGGGTAAACAAATCCAGCGCGGGACCAGAAGGGGGGAGATCAGGAGGCATGAGTCTCTCCTGGCGCACGCGCAGAAAGTTTTCAATGCTGTTCTGAACAGCGCTTAACCGGCTGCGGCAATTCCAGCAGCTTTCGAGGTGAGTGCGCGCGTCTTCCTGTTCTTCGCGGAGCAGTTCGCCGTCCAAATATGAGATCAAATCGTCGCCATCTAAGTGGCGAGGAACCGCACCATTGTCGCTATTTCTTATTTTCATATCTCGAATCAAATTTCTTCAGCCCCCTGGCCAGGTAAACGCTGACTGATTTCGCGCTCGTTTCCAGGACGTCAGCGATCTCCTGGTAGCTCAAGCCTTCCACTCGCAGCATCAAACAATGACGTTCCCTTTCGTTGAGCATCGCGAGCGACTTTTCAATCTGCTCACGGCGGATCAGTTCTTCTTCCACCGAGTGCGCATCTACGGTTGCATCGTTAGGTGAAAACCACCTCTCGATAAGCGATTCTCTCTTATCAAGCCGACGGCCTTGTTCGATAGCCAAGTTGTGCACGACGCGGTAGAGCCAGCCTCGCAAATTCTCGATTTCGGTCTTTTGATGGAGCTGATCAAAGAGCTGCAAAAATGCGATCTGGACAAGGTCATCTGCCTCCTGGGTTGAGCCGACCAGGTGATAGACATAGGACAGAAGCTGCGGACGCAGCTTGGCATAGAGATCCGTCACGACCTCCTCCGCATTACGGCTACCGCGGCTGATGTCATCAAAATTCAGGCTGAAGGTCTGGGGCAAAGGCAGTACGCTGTCATTCATTGGGGTTATCCGAACATCATCACGCCTTCATTTGTATAGACAGTTGAGCGGAGGGGTTTACTAATAATTCATTGAAACTTTTATTCTCCTCCGGATGTGGGCAGACCGCGTTTCGGGAAGGTTTATTGATCTTTGATATTTACCTCAATAACTCCAAGGTCGCACCCGAGAAGAAGTTCTACCGCTTCACTTGCTCGGTGGGATATATGGTGCAAAAGCGCGTAGTCACGCTTGACCACGACGTCGCCGCCCGTACTCTCATTTGCATGATTTCAACGAGTGCCCGCAGTTCATCCGTCAGCAGGTCCAAGTTTGAAAGCAAGAATCGGAGTGCCAGCAACAACAGGCCTACTGCTAAAATCTGTTCATAAAGCGAATTCGGAAGGAATTATATGAAGGAATCAGCAAAATCTGTCCAGCCTGCCGAACGCAAACGCGCGCTCTTCGCACGGGAGACAAGGGCATGAGCGCAATGGCCAAGGCAATATCGCCCGCGGCGTCGCCCAGGAGCATCGCGGAACGAGTCAGGGCGATCAATTGGGAGCAAGTCTCGCAAGACCTCGACGCGGAAGGTAATGCGCTGGTAGGGCTTCTTCTTTCTCCAGACGAATGCCGCGCGATAGCCGGCTTCTATCCGAAGGACGGCATCTTCCGCAGCCATGTCGTGATGGCACGGCATGGTTTCGGGCGTGGAGAGTACAAGTATTTCAGCTATCCGCTGCCCCGCCTTATTGCGGGCCTGCGGACGGCCGTTTATCCGCATCTTGTCCCGGTCGCTAATCGTTGGAACAGCGCGATGGGTATTAACGTTCGCTACCCGGACAAACACGCGGACTTCATCGACCGGTGCCACAAGGCGGGCCAGAGCAGGCCAACACCGCTTCTGCTCCAGTATGGGATGGATGATTACAACTGCCTGCACCAGGACCTATATGGAGAGCATGTTTTCTCGCTCCAGCTCGCCATCCTGCTGTCCGAACCCGACGAAGATTTCACGGGCGGCGAATTCGTGATGACAGAGCAGCGGCCTCGCCTGCAGTCCCGACCAGTAGTTGTGCCGCTCAGGCAAGGCGACGGTGTGGTATTCGCAGTTCATCATCGCCCCGTGCAGGGTAAGAGAGGTCTGTATCGCGTGAATCTCAGGCACGGCGTCAGCCGCGTTCGCTCCGGCCACCGCCACGCGCTCGGCATCATCTTTCACGACGCGCTATGAGCGTTTCGCGCGCAAGAAACCGGAGCGCAGGCTTTCGGATTTAAACAATCCTAAATATCGGAAACTGCATAACCAACGGGACAATAGGTTGGATCAGGCGCCATCGTGCGGCGCTCACGGAGACAGACAATAACCTTAAAACTACTCGATAAGAGGTGGACAGCATTCAAGGAGTCGTATGCCGGTTTGTCGGACTCGCAGTTGACGGTACCCGGCGTCACGGGCGATTGGTCGGTGAAAGATATTATTGCCCACGTGACGTGGTGGGAGGAGGAAGCGCTGAAACATCTGCCGCTCATCATAAAGGGAGGCAGGCCGCAGCGATACTCAGTAAAGTACGGCGGCATCGATGCCTTCAATGCCCTAACGACGGAACAGAAACGAGACCTTTCGCTCTCCGAGGTACTCAAGCAACAAGACGAAACTCACTGCCGGCTCATCGCCTATGTCCAGAGCGTGCCCGCAGAGCAATCCACCAGGGAGACGCGCTTCCGGCGTAGGCTACGGCTGGATACCTATAGCCATTACCCGAAGCACGCCAAGGCAATACGGGAATGGCGGGAGCGGTCCGCCCGGCAGGAAGTTCAGAATCGATGTGCCATCGCGCCATCGCAGTGAGTTTAAAGGTGCGTGAGAGGCGTTCGAAAGCGTGTTTAATTCGGCGGCCAAACTCAGGCATCTATGCACGAGTAAGGCGACGAAGTCCGACTCGGTCACCATCTCGAATGGTCGAAAGATGCCGACGCCGGCGTTGACAAAGAGTCTATTCCCGAAGCGCGCCGCTCTGTTTCAGCAGAAAGGCATTCAATATCCGCCAGCTTCGAGACGTCGGCACGGACTGCCAGGATTTCTCCGCCGATCTTCCGCACCGCTTCGTCGAACGGATTCTGGAGCGGACATCCCTTTAGTACCGTTCGATTCAGGCCTTCGTCCCGTCCAGCTGAACTCCGGAGTTTTGTGAGCGATTTCCTGAACTCTTCTGCGAAAAAAGAGTCCCACTGGGGTGCTTCGATTTTGGGGGCCTCATATCGCGCCGTCCACGTCACTTTGGAGGCTTGGTCGCCGACCGGCTCGACCCTCACAGTGAACTCGTACCGGTCGATGCTTTCGTAGGGTTCACATGACTCCCAGCTATACGTGCTCGGCATCGGAATGGGCCGTCAACCTTTGGCTCGAGGGCACCCCCTAATAGGTGAACACTGCACCGACCCGACCTCGTTGTCGGCCGACACGCTGAGAAGCGATTCGGACAAGCCTTGGCAACATTCCCCGCTTCAGGAATCCAACCGACGGCTACTATGAATTATGCTTGAGGCGCAGTAACCCTTACAACAGGTTAGAAGATCAGCTTAAGCCCAAATTGCAGCACGCGCGGTCCGCCGTCACCTAAGCGGGGGTTGCCCGCGTCAACGTCCGGCGTGCTTCCAATCGCGCCAAAGGCGTCGCTGTTAACCTGCACATTCGGCAGCGCGAAGTTGGGATGATTGAAGATATTGAAAAACTCGGACCGGAATTGCACTGAGAGACGTTCATTGATCCTTGTGTTCTTGTTAACTGAGAAGTCAAAGACGTTGAAGCGCGGGCCGATGATGATGTTGCGCCCTGCCGTACCGAACGTGCCCGCCGCCGGAATCTGCCAGGCGGGATTGTCGCCCGGACGACAGGTGCTTCTACGTGTGCCATTAGCGTTCAGAACGCACGGATTGATCCATGCGGTGACTGTGCGGCCGCCCGCGTAGATATCACCAATGACGTGTGGACGATCGTTTAGCTCCCCCTTAAGGCTCACGTCAGTGCTGATGAAGGGCGTGATTGGTATGCCGCTTGAGGAAGTAAGAATTCCGGCCAATTGCCAGCCTTCCGTTAATCGCTTCGGTAACCCTTCGAGCCGATTGGGCAGGAACTTTAAATCATAGACGAAGTTAGTAGTGAAGCGATGCTTTGCGTCAAAGCTCGAGACGGCGCGCTCGGCCCGCGCGTTATAACTATCTTGCGGAAACGAAACGCCCCGAGTGCCCCCATAAATACCATTCGAAGCATCGTCAATAGATTTGGACCACGTGTAGGAAACGAAGAGCGTTAGTCCACTCGACAGTCGCCTTCGTAGGTAGGTCTGCAGCGCGTTATAGTTTGAGTTTGCCGAGGTCTCAAAGTAATTGATAAAGCTATACTGCGGAAAGCGCGCGTTGAATGGCCTTCGGCTTTGAGCGGTCCCCACGCCAGGCGCTGCCTGATTGATGTCGCGAACGCGATACAGCTTTCTTCCCTGCGAGCCCACGTACGAAACCTGAACCACCGTTCCCTCGGTAAGCGAATGCTGGAGGTTGACGTTGTAGCTCTGGACGTAAGGCGTGCGGAGATTCAGATCGACGCCAAAAATCGGAAACGGAGTCGGGGGCGCCGTGGTGCCGGGGAAAATCGCTACGCCGGGGCCGAAGGGCACTGTAGCTGTGGACGGGAAGGTCACGTTGAAGGTTCCAATCGCGGGCACAAAGTTGTTGCCGACGCTGCCCGGCCCACCGTTCTGGAAACTGTGTGCCAGATAAAAGTCCTGCGAAGGCGCATCATAATAGATGCCATAACCGGCGCGCAGGACGGTCTTGCTTTTGCCTGTCAGATCGTAAGCCAACCCCAAACGAGGTGCGAAATTGTTTCGGTCTCTGCGATACAGGCGCGGCAGATTAGAGTCGCCGACCTGCACGAGTCCAACACTCGGCACAAAGTTTGAGATTTGTTTGTGGGCGTCCGCAAACACTCCAATGTATTCATAACGAAGACCAAGATTGAGCGTCAGACGCGGGTTCACTTTCCAGTCATCCTGCGTGAACAGACCCAGATTATGCGAAAAAGTGTCGCGCCGGGTGCCGCCGCGAAGGATCACCGTGCTGCCAGCTGAGGGAAATCCCGCAAGAAAGTTGGCCAGCGGGCTGAAGGTGACAGCTCCGACGGTGCTGCCGACGAAGTTGATCTGCCCGCGTTGGAAAGTGTCGTTCACCGAGTTGACGAGCGGACGGCGATACTCGCCGCCAAGCTTGTAAGTATGCACGCCGCTGGTCCAGGTAACGTTATCAACCACTTGATACGCGCTGCTGACACGACTGCGCGGCAGGTTGTTTGGCGAACCGAGCGGGACAAATCCAGCAACTGTAATTGTGGGCAGACCGCCGCCGGTTAGGCCGGTGTTTAGGCCAATGCTGGACGGATCGAAGTTCGCATCTAGCGGACTAAAGCCTTGCGTAAAGCGATTATAGCTCAAGCGCATTTCATTAATGATTGTCGGAGTGGCGAGGTATTGGAAATTAACGCCGGCAAGCTGAATGCGGGTCGGAACAACGGTTTGATATAGGGGAAGCGGCGAACCATTGCCGCTCGTCAGGGGGAACACCTGAGTGCCCTGGCCGAAGATGTAGCGACCGCTCATGTTCAACTTGCTGGTTATACGGTGATCGATCTTGGCAAGAAAATTATTGCTTCGATTGCTGTTCGGCGCCCCAAATAGATAGTTGTTCGTCCCCGAACTGTTTTCTGCCGGGAAGAGAGCCAACAGGCGCGTGCTTAAAGCATTTTCAGGCCGGCTATTGGCCGCATTGAGGGCGCGTGCCGAGGCAATCGCCGCCGCGGAAGGCACCAACACGGCAGAGGGAGAGAAGACGGATTCGCGCTGGCCTTCGTAGCCGGAAAAAAAGAACGTGCGGTTGCGAATGATTGGTCCGCCGATAACTCCGCCAAAGTTATTGTTCTTGAATTCGTTTCTTTTTCCTTCAAAAAAGTTTCGCGCGTCGAAGTTGTCGTTACGCAAGAACTCGTAGGCAGAGCCGTGAAAATCGTTGGTGCCGGCTTTGACGAGGATGTTGAGCACTGCGCCGGAGTTTCGTCCGTACTCGGCGGCACCCTGGGTCTGAATATTGAACTCGCCAAGCGCATCGACGGGAAAGAGCGTCGCCGGCGCGCCGGTGACTCCACCCTGATTGAACGATGGCTGGTGGCGAAACGAATCGTTATTGTCCACGCCGTCGATCAAGAAGATATTGGACTTTTCGCGCTGGCCATTAACCGTAAATGAACCAAGGGAGCCGCGCTGCGAACGTGGCGCTGCGCCGGGTGTGATTGTTGTCAGACGGCGAAAATCGCGTCCATTGATTGGCAGAGATTCGACCTGCCGGTTGTTAATGACCTCCACCAACGCGCTGCTGTCGCGCTGCAAAACGGGCGCCTGATCCTCGATAGTCACTTCGGCCGCCGCGCCTTGCACCGTAATTGCGACGTCAACACGCGTTTCGCTTCCTACGTCGACCTTAACGTGCGTCCGGTTTGCCGGAGCAAAATTAGCTGCTGTAACCGCGACTGTGTATAACCCGACCGGCAGTTCCGGCACGACGTAGATTCCGCTGTCGTCCGCTGCGACGGTGCGTTCGGCGCCAGTGCCTTCATTCGTCAGCAAGATAGAAGCTTTAGGCACGACCGCGCCATTGGGATCCGTGACCGTCCCGACAATCCTTCCATTAATAGACTGGGCTAGTCCGGTGGCTGCGGCCATCAAGAAACATACGGCCACTAAGCTAATCAAGACAGTAAACCTTTTCATTTGGAGGTCTCCTTATAAATATTGGGGGTTCGCATTCTGGCCACGACTCTTCATAATCGGCGTCATTGCAATCGGGAGTTTTTTGGAAACGCTTTGGAAGTCTTTGATATTACCGGACGATACCTGTGATGGAATAAAGCATAGAAATCACTTGACTCGTTTGCCAAGAACGTACGTCTGGAATGCCGGGGATAGTATCACATAAGGAAGCCACGGAGACTCCTCCTTGGGTGTTAGGGATCAACGCCGCTGTCATTCCAGACCAGTGTCTAACCGATCCAGTGTATAGGAAAATCCATGCAACCGTTGGTTGTGCAACGCCGGATGAAACACGTCTGACCGGAGCGAGTTTCCGGTATGCAGATCACAAGCAGGTCTGCCTGAGCCCGGTCCTTACTTTTTAGTCCCTGGCTTATTCTTGTCATCTTCCTTGTCTTCATACTCCCCTTCATCTGGACCGGGCATATAGTTCTTCCATGCGACGTTTGTCAGGTCGAACTTGTGTGACGCCTCGTACACGGCTGCCCAGTAGGTTGGATCCTGGAATCCAGAGAAATGCCCGCTTCTTGCGAATTGCTTCTTCGGCGGTATCCCTTGGATTCGCATTCCTGTCTTCGTAATCGGCCCGTTTCCCGCTGCGCTCAGCGACCCGGCAAGCGGTGCGCCGAAGGGTGGGGTTACCCCGAGGATGTCGAACTGAAGATCGAAACTGACGTCCGCTTCGGTCTCCTCGTTCTCGAGTTCCGCGGTGTATTCCCATCCGCCGTCGTGGCGGCAGACCACGTTGGCCCACAGACACACGAGCGGCTTCATGGTCGATGATTGATTGCTGAGCCGTTTCAGTGGCGCACCTAGATAGAACGCACGCGTGTTCGGAATGGGAACTTGGGCGGCGCTCGACCGAGACATCTGATTGCACATAAACTGCACCGCATATATCAGCTCTTTGGTCGTCAGGGCCCTCCAGAGGAACACTGTTCTTCCGATCGGATCGACGATTCCCGAGCCGAGCAGCTGGACTTTCAGCGGAGCGGATGAGAACGAATAAATGTGGACTAACGCTCCGGGAATTGCGTCGACGGTTACCGCGCGTGTACCCTCGACCAGAGGCACGGAGATTTGCGGCGGTCCGATGTCGGGCGTCGCTTGCACCCAATGACTAGCCGAGCGCTTCCAACTCGTAGACCCGCACCTCAAAGAGGCGAGCCAGACTTCCTGACCCTCCGAAAGATACGGAGCGACGTAAATACGTGAGGAGCCCGTGCTGTAGACCTGAGCGCTGATCGGTCCCTTACCTGTGCCGCTGTCTCCCCACACCTGCAACCAGGTGCCCGGCTTGGCTCGCACACGCACGGCTCGCGCGCACGCAAACAGCGGCTCTTCCAAATCCGGCGGAAAATAGGGCCCGCTCGTGGTTGTTGCCTGAATGCTTGCGGGATCACTCTTGAGGCCGCACTTCTCTTGAACGATCGTCACAGTACCGCCGGCCGAAAGCTTGGAAATTCGAAACACAAAACTGGTTTCGTCTTGCGGCACCATCGCGCGGAAATCTTCACCCATGAAGGAAACCGTTACGATCGCTCCGGGTTCGAGGTTCGAAGCGTAGACGTCGATTGAATCCTCGCAGGGCGGAAAGAGTGTAGGCACTCCCGGTTTACTTGCCGGGCCTACCACGATCACCAATGGTTCCGACGGCTGCCACTCCGCGCATCCCTTGAGCGCTTGGGTCACCTCGAGTTTGTCTCCGGATGCTTGCAAAGGCTTAACTAAGTCGAATCTCAGCCGATCGAGATCAAATATGGCGACCTCGCTGCTTCCGTCGGAGGCACGCACGATTATTACGTCTGCTCCGTCGATGATTCCGCCGATGTGAACTGAAGAATCACAGCCTTTCGGTGGTGCCGCTATGAGGATGGGCGTCGCCAGCTTCGCTCCGAATGGAGCGGGCAGCTTGTCAGCGACGACAGTCGTTTGCTTGGGTGAGCCGCTCAGCGGGGGAAATCCGGGCGGCGCCTCTTGGGAGGCACTGAGGCCCGCGCCGACGCCGATCATTGCTCCGGCAACCAGAGTCATGCGCGCGTCACCGCTTTCGGACGCTTGACCGGTTGCGATGACCTGAGCGGAAATCGTGACTTTGACCTGCGCGCCCGGGACTGCACCGGCCACCCAGATAGCGCGGCCACACGGGTAAACCTGAGTTCGAAAGGTGAGTGGTGATAACGCTGAATTGGAGCGGCGCAGGCGCGACAGGTAATGCAAGATGACTTGGTGTCGGAGCGCTCGACTCGCTGCCCAAGCTCTGGATGACGACAATCAGATCTTGAGCTTGAAGCTTTTCACCGGCCGGGAGCGCGACTCGATCCGAGCCCCCGCTAGCGGTTTGCTTCGCCAAAACGCGAGGGGATGGGCCGATAGATGACACGACGATCTTTGCGTCCGGCATACACCCTTCAACCAGAAAGCTATTCGTCCATTCCGTCAGCGAACCACGGACAATCGGTGTACAAAGCGCCATCTTTGTTCCCCCTATAATTTTGTGCGGCGCGCAGGGCAGCCGTTGCTGAAACCTTTCCCCCCGCGAAGGGGTCAAGATATCTGTGTGACTTTTTCTACACTGCTACCGCTCTGCAAACAGAATCACGAACTGATTGAGCGCGGCTTTCCAGCGGGAAACGGTTGGGTCTAACTGGGATCGACGAATGGTCCTGTGCCACCGCGGGGAAAGCTCATCCTTCGTCATTCCTTCTCCCTGGCAATTGCCTTCGCCGAGGTAACCACTCCTTGGGCAGAGCGATCTTCTCGACCCTCACTAGTTTGCTCTGATAGCCTTAGCGATCTTAGGGTATACGGCGGTCGGTTGTTCAATCAAGAGCTTTTTCAGCTTCATCGGAACTAAGTCGGACTTGAGCCTGGGTCTGTCCCAAGAGAAGAGCTGTTAGCTCCTATACATGATCTTATATGCACTAATTCTGTCAAGGCGTTTTAGTTTAAGAAAGGTCTTCTGGCGATTCACGATGTGATGTGAGTCGGAGAGGCTACTTATCGCGAGTCAGCTGCAAGCCATCGTTGTTGGTCTGCGGTTGTTACAGAGATGTTGCCCAACCTCGAATTCGCCTTAACGTCCTCAGCTGCAAGTCAAACCATTCTTTCAACGAACCAGGGCGCCGTTACAGAAAGAGGAGTGGCTTCTAACTGGGTTTCTACACTCCACAGCGTGGGAGTCGCACGCGCTAGTTTCTTAGATCCTGGTGAAAGCCCAGTCTGAAAAGCGAGCGCAATCTTATCGGCTGCCTCCTCTCCGAACGCCCAGAAGTGCAGATCGATAAACCGTCTTCCGGCAAGATCAGCTCCCTTGTTCTCAATCAAATTCTCAATCACACTTTTTCAAATCGCGATTCCGAGCCGCAATGGCGCTCGATAGCTTCTTTAATATCAGGATCGCTCAACCGAATGATCACCTCTCAGCAGCCCAACGCTCCCGTTCACCGCGAGCGGCGTCGGAGCTTGCGCAGCGGCACTCGTCAGGTAACCCGTTGTTGGGCGGCACCCGCGATGGCCGCGAAGGAAACTCCAGTCAGTGGCCCGCGAGCGATAGCCGGAACGCGACCATCTCCTGGCCGTTGCGAGCCAGCAGGACGTCGCCGACGAGAACCGGGTGGTTCCAGGTCTTGCCCTCGATCGCCGGAAACCGCGCGAGCTCCGTGAACTGATCAGGGGTCGCCCCGACCAGGGCCAGCTCACCTTCCTCCGACAACACCAGTAGCAAGTCCTGGTCGGGCAACAGGACCAGCTGGCCGTTGCCGTAGTGTCCGCCCTTCCACTTGCGCTCGCCGTCCTTGAGGTCGCTGCACGCAAGGTTGCTGCCGGCGAAGCCGAAGGCATGGCCTTCGTGAACGACGAAATCGCTGAAGTAGGGATTCAGGCCGAACGAGGTCCAGCGCTCTTCGACGGTCCATCCGCCGGGTCCGTGCGCGACTGCAACGCGGCGCATGCTGTTTCCTTCGCCGTCGTGGAGCAGGACGTCGCCGTCCCCGGTCAGGGCCGGCTGCACGATGCGGGTACCGGGCGGCAATGGGTGCTCCCAGAGTCGCTTGCCATCGGTTGGCGCGACGCTGGTCGCGCCAGTTCCGCTGAGCAGCAGGATCTGAGGGACTCCTTGAATCGTGAATAGATGTGGCGAGCTGTAGCCGGAGCCACCGTCCGGGCCGACCCAGCGCGGCTCGCCGGTGGCGAGGTCGTAAGCGGCCAGCATGCCGGCGGCGGCGACGATGACGACGTCGTCGACCACCAACGGCGAGCTCGCAAAGCCCCAGCCCGGGACCTTCTTGCGGGTGTCGGACGCCGCGTTGCGCGACCACACGACGGCGCCGGTACCAGCGTCGAGCGCGTTCAGGATTCCGGTTCCACCGAATGTGTACACGCGATCGTGGCTGAGGGTCGGCGTCGCGCGCGGACCGGCACCGGCATTCGACTCCCAGAAGCGGGCCGCGTCGCGATGTCTCCACACCGGCTTTCCGGTGGTCAGGTTGTAGCAGGCGACGACCTCGTCGTCACCGCGCTGCTCCTGGGTGTAGAGGAGGTCGCCGCGGACCGCGAAGGACGACCAGCCCGGTCCGATCGGCCGGCGCCACAGCTGGACCGGCGGCGACGCAGACCAGTCGGTCGCGACCCGCACGCCGCGAATGATGCCGTCGCGCTCGGGTCCGCGAAAGCTGGGCCAGTCGGCTCCCGTCTTCGTCCCTGCTGGAGCCGCCGAGAGCACCGCGAGCGCCATCGGCTCGTCGCCGGCTTGGCCCAGGAGCCGTTCCTCGGGAGTCTTCGACCACCGCCACGCGAAGTCGTTATCGAAGTTGGCTGTAAAGCCACCAGTCCTGACGAGCGCCCACACTCCGCACGCGAGCAGAATGGTCGCGACCATCGCCGCGCGCCGAGGTCCTTTCGAGAGGCGACGGCTCGCCACCGCCCACGCGACGAAGGCGAGGCTCAGGACCGGGATAGCCAAGATGGGGAACAACATCCCCATCGCCCCATTCGCAATCGACACGTGGATGATGCGAGATGTCGCGAACAGCGCGACTATCATCAGGCCCACGGCGCCCAAACGCTCGGGCCAAGGCGCCCGGCTTAGGAACACCCACCACACTACGATAGCCAACCCGCAGAAGACTCCGCCAATCACCCCGAAGAACGTGGCCGGCAACCCGAAGAACGTGGCCTCGGGTGCGACGATAGGGACGACAAACCTGAGCAGTATTAGCAGCACCGCGGCGACTACGCCGGGCCAAAGTCGGAGCGGCTTCTTAAGCGTCGATTCGTCGGTCTGTGCGATGTCCATGACAGACCAATACGCTCCTCAACAGGCCCTTTGTTCCCACAAAGATGTGCTTACAACCATGGTCTACACTCATGTGTTGACTGGCGGCCGGCGAGGTGTGCGTAGCCGCTTGAAGGATGATAGCGTTCGTATTTCTGGGAAAAGTCGAAACGATCTTGAGCCGCCCTATCCTTGAGGATCTGTCAGAAATATGGTCGATAGCTGCCGACACGACGCGCTAGACGGGAATGCAGGCTGCCTCCTTACTTCAGGCTGCACACAATGTCATACGAGATCTGTAGTGAGCCCGGCGGTTTAGAAGTACGCTAGGATAGAGATTCGACAGTTGTCAGTGTGCCCTTATATGATCTCTCAAGACCTGTTAGTTTGAGAAAACACTTTCTGACTACTCCACAAGTGTGTCATTGGTTTTGGGACTTGGTCGCCTTGCGCTATCTTGTCTCTGATGTGTACCAACGTATTTTCCAGTCCCGCCGCCTCACCTTCCCAGCCCCTGTTGCGCGCCTCTTTCGCTTCTCCTCGTTCGATATGCTCTTGATTCGTTTGTATCGCGCGCCATTAATCTCCAAGCTGTCTCCCTCAGCACATTACGGAGCTGTCTCGAGCAACCGCTTTGACTCCTCGCGACGAGAGCGCACGTGGGCGACAATCTGAGAGTGGAGTTGCTGTGATGTTTAGATCAGCAAGTCTACGCTTCGGGGCCAAACCGCAATTTCCCAAATTCGCAATTCCTAGAAGTGAGAATTTGCTAATGAAAATGTTAGGCGTGGGGATTTGAACCCAGACCTCTACCATGTCAAGGTAGTTTCCAGCGCCACGTATAGCGCGTATCGTTCCTAGTTAACAAAACTCAACAAAAGCGGCTGGAGAAGTCACGTTCACGCTTTATAGATTGGGTAAAGTGCAAGCGTTGTCTGCCAAAAGTCTGCCAAAACTTTCATGGGAGCAGGCCGATGCCTGAGCAAGCGGCCAGGTTGAGTTCTATAAATATAAGGACAGATCAGAGAAGGCTTTGATGAGCATCGCAAGTAAAAGACTATCTAATATTCGATGACGTTGCGAGTTGAGGGCAAGATATAGTCCGCATTGTTAACTTCAATCATTACAACGTGGATGAGGTTTTCAGTAGGCACAGCGGCTAGAGAAGTCACTTTAGACAGCATAAACCGTATAACTCGCAGGCCCAGTGGCAAAATCGTGGCAAATTAGAATTTGCTTACCAGCAGGTGCACCGGGTAGCTCTCTCGAGAGTTGTCGTTTGCGAGCAGATCGAAGCTCGCAATTTGAAGCGCAGTTTGATTGTGACCAACGAATTACCGCAGGCCCATCGGAGGGGCCGGCTTCAGCGTATCCAACATTCAGGACGCCGGCATCGATCTGCTTCAGTGAACCGAATGACGTCTTCGTCCCCGACCTATTCGTGGTCGCATCTGCCGGGATTGTCTTGCTGGATTGTGCGTCCGCACAACCGAGCATCCCGAGCCAGGTGGCAGCAAAATGCTGGCCGAAGAAATCTTAGCGCCGCTTAGAGTCAAGCAAGATCGCAGAATCATAGGCCTGACCTCAATTTCCTGCGAAGATTCTTGTTTTCATTGTCCTTATATTTGGCTTAGTATGCCTTCGCCGTTCCAGACTTGTCCTTTTCAAACACTTGAGTGTATCACCCATGAATTCAAGTGAAGTTTATCTAAAGAAGATCCGCGGCATCACCGGGTTTGATCTCAATGCGCTGCCGAACGATGAACGTATTGACGCACTGATGCAAAAGTATTTGCGGAGGCTACGGTTGTCTTTGCCAAAGCATAGGAGAGCTACCGGCAGAGTGCCCGGCGCCGCCGTCATCGTTAGAAAAGGCACCGAGCTCGTCCATCTCCAGGGCTATGGCTGTGCGAATCTCGAAACGGGGGAGCAGATAACCCCCGAAACCGTTTTCGACCTTGGCTCGGTCTCCAAGCAGTTTACCGCTTTCGCGGCGCTCAGCATTTTTGCGGCCTCTGAGTTAGATACCCCGATTTCAAAATATCTTCGCGGCTTTCCACGCTATGCAGACAAAATCACAATCAAGCAATTGATCCACCACACCTCTGCCCTACCTGACTATATTGATCTCCACATTGCAGCAAGACGCACCGCCGAAGATTGGTACGCTAAGGTCATGAGGCGACGCGATCATTGGTATCCGCAAATGCCCCGCAGAAAGGAAGCCAAAGAGCTCACAAATAGAGATGTTCTCAAGTTGGTTGCTTCGCAAAGACTTCTACCTCGACAGCCTGATATAGAGTTCGAATACTCAAATACGGGTTATGTTCTCCTGGCAGAAATAGTGCGCCGAGCTACCAAACAACGGCTCTCCGAGGTTCTCAAGGAAAATGTCTTTTCCGTTGTGGGCATGGATAACACCTACGTTTTTGATGAGACGTCTAAGTTCCGCAAGAAAGCTCCTGAGGTGTTGCATCATGCGAAGTGCTACAACGATGTGAAAGGCAAAGGCTTTGTTCCCGTTGGCTACAGCCCGATGAATTTCATTTATGGGGATGGCAATATCCATTCGACGATCGTGGATATGGCTAAGTGGGACGCGCATTTGACACTGCTTGATCATATGACAATTTGCGAGTCTCGCGCAGAAGGTGAGAAACCAGCGGTAGACGCCAGGAGCATTTTGTGGTTGCCTGCGAAATTGCTGCATCAAAAGCAAGCGGAATATGGTGCGGGCTGGAACTTGCTTCGTAACAAATACAAAGACAAGGTTAAGGAAAACGGCAGATCTGTGACGAAAACCTTTGCCAGCCGAGCTGAATACCATCGCGGCGAATGGTTAGCCTGGCAGAATTATATTGCGCGAGCTCAAAAGTGGATGTTGCCCTCGGAGGGGGAGCATGTGGATCCTGAAACTTGGGAGAGTATGGGAATAGTTGTGTTAACCAACAATACGGTGCCCGCAACGCACAAAGAGTTCTTTCCTTGCGCTTTGGCTAAACAGATCGCGCGGCTTTGTTGGGGCAATTTCAAGGAAGACAACATCATAAACTGTGTCAACTGCGCGCTATGAAAATAATTCAATTGGGGCTCATCGCTTTAGTATCGATTTGATTTCGGGGCGGCTCAAGCGCTCACCGCGCCAGGCGTAAGTACGTAGGCCATCGATTGCTGTCCAGGTCGTGTGGCACCGCGTGCGAATACTTTCCTCATCGGGATCACCCCAACTCCCATCCTCGTTTTGCTCCGCCAGCAAGTATCCAGTGCCGCGCATTATCAGCGGGTGACTGGCCCGCAAACCGAAGGCTTTCAAGGAGTCAAGTAACTCGCCCAACACCTCCGGGTCTTTTCGCTCACAGGCGCCGGCCACATTCGCCTGCAAAAATGCAAACTCCCGCGGCAACCAACGCGGCGATAGCCGATAGGTGCTGTAGTCGTTCAGGGTATAGACAATGTGTGTGACCGCGTAAATGGCGTCGCGCAGGAATTCAACGTTTTCGTTAGCGCCAACAGGGTAAGGTCGCATCGTAGGTAGCCACTTAAGGACATCCAGATAGCGAGCTCCGAAGAGTATGCCGCATCGCTCACTCACGTACGTCTTGACCAACGCTTCCATCCAAACTCTATAACGGCTCTGGATTTCTAAACGCCTCCGACATTGCTTGCAGAACGTGCGCCCACGCTGATTCTTCCGGCCACAGTCGCACCGGTAAGAGAGATCATTCGCGGGGGGCTCGCTGACAGGGTTGAAGCCCAGCAAGTCCTGACCTGAAAACCGTTCGGCTGCAGTGCGTATTTGCGTGTTGAAGGCGACATCCCTCAAGCCAAGGCGGCTTAGCGCGTAGCGGACTAAGACAAAATCGAGAACCAGATCCGCGGTGGCATCGGGTGGAACAACTGGATGCAGACGGCTCCAGCGTTGGGCAAGTTTTTGCGCCCGTGACCTTGCCAGTTGCCGGAGGCTCGCATCACGCGAAGTAGCGCCTATGAGAGCGAAGCAGCAGATCAACAAGCTGCCATAGTTATCAAAGCCCTCCGGTTTGCTGGCGATACGATAGATGAAATCCAATCCGCGTTTGATCGATGTCTCGCTGCTTGCGATCGGCTCTGGCGCTTCGGTCATTGGTAAAGTTCAAATGGCAGGGAAATGTGGCTAGCTCGTCCGCCTTGATGCGAGCGCGACTCATGGCGCACTTCCAAGAGCGGAACCAGGACTGTTGAAGTTATTGACACCTCGAAAGAAAAGCGATATACAGTGCCCTCAGTTCAAAGGCTGACCCGACGCTAGTGTTTCAGATTTTGGACCAGGTACGATCACAGCAGAAAGGAAACTCAAAATGGTACTTAAAGGCGGAGAGCCCACGAAGAAGCCCAAAAAGAAAGCCGCTTCAAAGAAAGCCGCAAAGAAGAAGGCTGCGAAAAAGAAATAGCCCAGCCAGAACCCAGGCAATTCCCCTATTCAAGACCGCGAAGGTGACTAATCCGCTGTTCATTTTTCGCGGTCTTCGGTTTTTGCCGGCGTCGCCGTGAGTCTGCGGTGATGTTCACTGGGACAGTCCGATCTTCTGCAAGAGTTCAACTACGCGCGGGTCTTTGCGCAGCTCATCGAGGCGCGGGTCCATCTTAAGTTCCGCGACGGGCATATAGTGGTCCTCGGCAGCCTTTTGTAAGATCGCAACCGCCTGCTCTTTTTCCCCGAGCAGCGCATACAGGTAAGCTGCTTCTTTTCGCAAATACATATTGTTCTTCCCCGGTTGATTCAACTCATTTGAGATCTTCAGCGCTTCATCTTTCCTCCCCATAAGCGCGTATGCCTGGCCGAGTGCGTAGGTGATCTCCCCATCTTCGGGAGCTGCCGCATGGGCCTTTTCGAGTTCGGCGGTTGCCTCCGGGTATTTTCGTTTTAATTGATAGATCTGGGCGATGTAAGTGGACATTACGCCAAAGTTTGGCTCGATCTCCAGAGTCTTCCGGCACTGTTCAAGGGCTTTATCGTAATCGCGCGCATAAAGGAGTATGACTGCGAAATCTTTATTGATGCCAAGCGAAAGAGGATCCAGTTGCTGTGCCTTTTTGATTTCCTGAAGAGCCTGTTCCAGCCTACCTTGTACTAACAATTGTGCTGCATACCAATGGCGGGCAGTGGCATATTTTGGATTCAACTCAATTGCCCTGCGATACTCATTCTCCGCCCCCTGCCAATCCCAATCTGTAACAGCCTTGATGGAGGCCAGTGAAGTGTGGGCCTCCGCGAGACTCTCATCGTATTTGAGTGCGAGGGTTACGGCGCCTTTCGCCATAGCGTAGCCTTCTTTGGGACCGAGAAAGCCGTAATCACTTCGGAGAGTGTAGCAATCCGCTAGTCCGGTATACGCCAACGCATAGTTTGGATCTTTAACAATCGCTTCCTGAAAAAAATTAGTCGCCTGTTTGAAGCCTTCATCGGTGCGCTTGTTCCAATGATAGCGTCCCTTTAAATAGGCCTCATACGCCTCGCCGCTGTCGGTGTAGGTCTTAGCCAGTTGGGTCTCATCCGCCCCGGTCAATTTCAGGCGCAGTTTTTCGGAAACGTTTCTGGCAATTTCTCTTTGGACAGTCTGGATGTCCGCTGTTTTTCGCTGATACGTGGCGCCCCAAATTGAGCTGTTCCCTTGTACGTCCATCAGCTCAACAGCGATCCTTAACTCATCGCCCTCTTGTTTGATCTGCCCAACCAGCACAGAGCGCACATTCAGTCCACGCCCGATCGCCTTAACGTCAAGGTCCTTACCTTTGTAGCGAAAGACCGAACTACGCGCGATCACTTTCAAGTTGGTCAATTGGGATAGGTTGTTAATCATGCTCTCAGTCATCCCGTCGCTTAGGTACTCGCGGTCGGGATTAGCCATGAGTTGCGCGTCGCTCGAAGCATAGGTGAACGGCAAGATCGCTAAAGAGTACGAGTGCTCCGTCGCTAGCCAGCGACTAATTGCAACCGCTAACAGAATGAGTGCAAGCGCTGAAGCCAGGAGCGCCCACTTATTGCGCGGGGCTTTGCTGAGAATGCTGTCAGCTATCTTTTCCGTCGGCGTGATCGCTGAAACCTCTTTGGTCCGTGGGGCGTCCGCCTGAATGTCGTCCGCCGCGAGTTGCGCCGGCAGGTGTCTTAAGTCCGTGAGGAAGTCCTGGGCACTTTGATATCTCGCCGCTTTGTCTTTGCAGAGCATCTTGCTCAAAAGAGTTTGTAACTCAGGCGAAACTTGAGCGTGAAATTGCTCGGTCGGTATGGGCTCGCCGAGCAATATCCGAGACATCGTGACGGCAGCACTCTTATCCTTGAAAGGGTGCTTTCCGGCCAGAATTTCATATAAGGTCACGCCGAGGCTGAAGATATCGCTGGACGCATCGAGTGGATCGCCCTGCACCTGCTCCGGCGACATGTACGGCACCGTCCCGACAACAAGGCCGGGCCTACTCAAAAGGGTGGCTGTCTGAGCGTCATTGTCCACTGTATCGCTCGACCGTATTTGTTTAGCCAGGCCAAAATCCAGGATTTTCAGCTGCCCACGCGGAGTGATCATCATGTTCTGCGGTTTGATGTCGCGGTGAACAATGCCGTGCGCGTGAGCTTCAGCCAATCCTTCCGCAGCGTGCTCGGCTATAGCCAACGCAGTACTGAGTCCTAGCGGCTTGCGCTCCATCTTTTCGGCGAGCGTTTCACCTTCGATGTATTGCATCACGATGAAAGTAAGCGAGTCTGCTTCGTTGACGTCGTAGATGGCGCAGATGTTGGGATGCTCCAGCTTGGCGGCGGCCTGAGCTTCTCTGATTAATCGTTTCTTGAGGTTTTCTTCAGCAAGCGAGTCCGGGGGCAGGACTTTGATTGCGACCTTGCGATCGAGCTTAGTATCCAACGCCAGATAGACTTCACCCATCCCGCCTGCGCCTAGCTTTTTGATTATCCGATAGTGCGCGATGGATCCAGCAATCATTGACTCTGTTCTGGGAAGGTTCCGAACGAAGGACGGAGTCCAGCCGGGGTTGGATTAAGAAATGGTGTCCGCTAGTAGTCGAACTATTGACCCCTCGCGGGTGAAGCAACTGCTCTGAGCCAAGCGGGCGTTAACTGACGACGTTCTCGAGGCGCACTCAGTCCTGTTTACTGACAACTCGCTGCCAAACATCTTGGCATCTTACTCAAAAGGGCCGGCTTATGCACACCGTAACGGCAGACACCTACCCTTCATCTGGTAGGGCTCTGGAAAAGAGGTGGTTCGTGCTGCTAAGTTATTGAGAGTATTGGTAGGCGCGTGGGGATTTGAATCCCAGACCCCTACCGTGTCAAAAAATTCCTCACTAAAATTCGCACTGCATTCGCTGCATCCACTGCTTCAACTGCTCATGCGGCACATTTTTGTGTGCCAATCTGTGTGCCAACTTTACATCACTTTGAGCTGAGAGAGAAGATTGTGTGGGGTATTCCTCTTGCGGCGTGCGATTCATGGATCGAGGTGAACTCTCGCGACAGTTTCCAGACTGCGCGCCCGATAGGTCAACGAAGCTGATTTGTGGAAGGGTCCAACCGCCGACAAGGGAACGCTGACCAGGAATTAACTGCTCTCTCGGATCATGCTTCATCGCTAGTGCCGAATGACATGGTTATTTTGGACCTTGTTCTTGTTGAGTCAGCCTCTACGCAATCGCTTGTTCGCAACCCGCAGCATTCTCTCAAGCTCAGGCTCATGTCATAACCTGTACGTAACCGGACTAAAAAGTAAGAACCCTTATTTTGCGAAAGGGACAAATTGGACGGTCTATACGTTAGTTCTCGCTCAACTGGTAACTGCGGAGCTTAATTTTATTTTGTGGTGCCGAAAGGGGGACTCACGGACACATAATTTTGCCCTTTGTTCTCCGCTGGTTTTCAGCCCTCTCGCATTTTTCTTAGCAACATCGGCATTCTTTTGAAAACGCTCCAGGCGTCCCGACCGCAGCCCGCACCTAGTGTACCTTAGTTCTCCAACAGGTTTGGATCGCTCATTAGCCCGCAGCCGTTTCAGCTGACAACAAGAGTGTGTCGGTTTCAGTGCGGCATGGTCCAACTCAATTACTGTAGGAGCATACAAATTAACGGTGAGCGGGTGACAGGTGGCACCTGGATGAGGTGTTCCTCAGGATCAATGGACGCGTTCATTACTTATGGAGGGCAGTAGATCAGGATGGCGATGTCTTAGACATCTTGGTCCAGAGCCACAGAGATAATAAAGCGGCCTAGAAATTCTTCCGAAAGCAGAAATATCAGAACAATCGAGCCGAGGATTCACATCAGCCGACCAGATTGGGAGAAAAGGTGATGAGACGTTTCATGTCCGCGGGCCAAGCGCAGCGCAGCGTTTTCTCTCGGCATTTCGGAATCATTACTTCCCACTTCCGAGTGGGGCGAGATCGGTACAAAGCCCACCGCTACCGCAAAGTAATGAAGTCGAGACTCACTGCCTGGGAAGAGGTCAGATCGAGCCGGCAGCCTAATCATGCGTGATCGTCAATCAACCACATGACGAGAAGCGGATTCCTCTTGTCTCAATTGAGAATCTCGCTGCTTCATGAAGTTAAGTTGACAGTACCTATCCAACCCAACCATGAGGTAAAAGCGCAGCGTCGCATCATAGTTTTTTGCAATGATATTGATCTGGCTGACTGAGACTTTAGGCTTACTCATAATGCTCTTCTAAAAGGCAAGGGCGATGATCTATACGTCACTTTAGGATGTACAGCAGCAATTTAAATATAGAGTTCCTCATAGGCCACCTTTGCCGCATCAAGTTGACGTCGGCGGTGGGCAATTGACCACTCCCTTGTGGCTCTATCCAACGCGATTGTTGTCCAACCTTGTCCGTATTCATCCGAAATGTGAATGAGAAGCGTACGTTCGTTGTGTTCAACACGAAGACGATGAGCCGGATTTCTTTCTTCTTGAAGACATCGAACGACTCGCCCTGCTGCAGGAGCCCCAACAAAAGAAG
>Ga0136617_10000015_pt1 | contig 105410 bp, 77 predicted proteins | sample AntDrymUQ3222106_2_FD_129672 | JGI IMG/M metagenome (GOLD analysis project Ga0136617, IMG submission 129672) | Polar desert sand microbial communities from Dry Valleys, Antarctica - metaG UQ322 (21.06) | ecosystem: Environmental > Terrestrial > Soil > Desert | place: Antarctica: Dry Valley...
CTTTTGCACATCTGTTTTACTTAACATACTAATTCTCCTAATTGTCAATTTAAAAAGTGTTATTTGTTGAAAAAACAGAGATCTTTATTCGGGGAGGAAAATAATAGTCTTTCGAAAATCATCTATTGAATCTCTGTTAACGTTGTCAGAAGACATTTACACCTTATCAAAAGTTTCTAAAAGTGTCTATTTTTGAAGTGGTGTAAAATATAAAAATTTTTGTCTACATCTACTTCGTCCAAAAAAAAGGAAAAACATATATAGTTTTTTTAAAATTTTCAGAAGTAGACGAGATGCAGTATAAGGCAAGACAAAAAAAAAGTCACGCGAAAAAACAAAAAAAAGCTGTTTTTAAATTTTTTTCGGTTGAGAAGTATCTCAAATCAATAAATCTAATGAGTTAAATTAAATAATAAACTTTAATTGTCTGACACTAAACTAAAGACATACTAGCACTTACAGACTCCTTACATTGTCAAAAAATCTTGACAAAACAGAAGTGCCTATGCTACATCTTTTTACGAATATTTGTGTTGCAAACACGATATTTAAGTTTTGTCTCCGTTAAATGCGTATTAAATTTTATTTTGGTATTTGGTATTTTGTAGGGGAACCCGCATGACTGAAAGTGAAAATATCACGCAGATGCTCACGGCTTGGAGTGAAGGAGATGAAAATTCTCTGGAACAACTGTTGCCCTTGGTCGAACAAGAATTGCGGCGTATAGCTCATAATTATATGCGCCGCGAAAACTTAAACCACACCCTGCAAACCACCGCTTTAATTAATGAAGCTTATATCGAACTTAACAATCAACACTCGGTAAATTGGCAAAGCCGGAAACATTTTTACGCTTTATCAGCGCAAATTATGCGGCGCATTCTTCTTAAATACGCTCGTGACCGAAGCTGCGCTAAGCGCGGCGGTAATTTTTCGCACGTCAGTTTAGAGGACGTTAGTATATTGACGGCGGAGAAATCGGAAGAATTAATCGCCTTAGACGAAGCATTAAATCGTCTTTCGGAAATTGATGTGGTAAAAAGCTCGATTGTCGAGATGCGTTATTTCGGCGGGTTGACCATTGAAGAAATCGGAAAAATTTTAGGATATGCGCCGATAACTATTGCCGTTCACTGGAAGTTGGCAAAGGCTTGGCTGGGGCGCGAAATGAAAGGTCAACATTATAAATCAAAAATGAATCGGAGCTATCAAAGCTAAAAGTTAAAATTAAAACTTGCGTCTTTCAGAAACACAGCCTCCCAAAACTTTCTTTATGAAACGCACCCAATGGCAAAACGTTGAAAAAATTTTTAATCAGACTATTTTCCTTCCTGCAGAAGAGCGATATGGTCATGCTTTAGAAGCGTGCGGAGATAACAAGGATTTGTTGCGCGAAGTCATCGAATTACTCGAAGAAGCCGAAAACAATGAAAATTTTCTCAGCGACCCGATTTATTCTCTCGGAAATAAAATTCTCGCCTCAATACCGCAGGACTTTTTAGACAAAACCGAATTTGCTTTTTATGATCTGCTCGAAGTATTGGGACGCGGCGGTTCGAGCGTCGTTTTTCTGGCAAAGGACAAAAGACTCGACCGTCTGGTGGCGCTGAAAATTTTGCCTTATCTACTGCCCGACAATCACGAGACGATTTTACGGTTTCAACGCGAAGCCAAAGCCGCTTCCGCGATCTCACATCAAAATGTCGCTCATATTTATGAATTTAATAAGGCAGAAGATAGATTTTATATAGCGATGGAATATGTAACGGGCGAAACTTTGCGTCAGATGCTGAAAAAAAATGCGTTCGAGCTGCTCCGCGTATTAGACATTTCGATTCAGATTACTAGAGCCTTAATCGTTTCGCATCGCGCCAACATTATTCACCGCGACATAAAGCCGGAAAATATTATGGTAACCGACGAAAATTTAGTAAAAGTATTGGATTTCGGTTTAGCTAAAACATTTTATGCAGGTCATACTTTAGAAGCCGATATGGAAAGCTTTTCGCTTCTGACGTCGCCGGGTTTAGTAATCGGAACGGTCGGATATATGTCTCCCGAACAAGTTCGCGGTCAAAAACTCGATTCACGAACGGATTTGTGGAGCTTGGGCGTTACGTTATATGAAATGCTGGTCGGTGAGCGTCCTTTTACCGGAGAAACGCAAAGTGACGTGCAGGCAAAAATTCTTTTAGCCGAACCTGATTTTCCGGCGAAATTAAACGAAATTCCCGGAATTGTCGATGTCTTGAAAAAACTTCTCAGCAAAGATGTGGAATCGCGCTACCAAAATGCTTCGGATGTGTTAAATGATTTAGAATTTATTAAAGACCGTTTATCAAGTGAGGTCCAGAAAAAGAAAACACAATTGTCTTTTCCGAACGAAGATGAAAATGTCGGCGGCAATAAAAAAAAATCATTCAAAAATTTTGTCTCTCAAAAATTTTTTCCGTTCAAAAAGTAATATAATTAAAACCGTTCGCTTCCAACTTAAAATTCAGGTCAAGAACATATCACTCGATTCTACAAGCAATTACCAAAATTACCTAAACAACTTCATTAAAGAATTTTAATCAAGCTTATACGCATATACTTGCAAATGAGATTTTAATTTTTTATTGTTGAATCATCATCTTCTGTTCGTAAAAATAACAAAACGCGGCGAAGGCAATTCAACAATTAACGAGTTATTCAATCTTATAAAAAATGGCTGATTTTATTTTAATTGTTCTAATATATTAAGATATTAGAAGCAGCAGCCATTTGCCCGTTTGCCGGACAGATTTTTCGAAAAGTTTTTTTACAAATTATGCAAGAATTCACAGACCAGATGCCTTCGGATATTTCGCGGTACCCGATGGTTCCCATCCGCGATGTCGTCATTTTTCCCTTTACCAAAGTCGCCTTTAAGATTGGGCGTCCGAGTTCGGTCAAAGCTTTAGAACAAGCGATGGCAGGTGACAGAAATATCTTTCTCGCCACGCAGCACGATGCAACGGTTGATGAACCAAGTGCCGAACAGATTTATTCAATCGGAACTTTAGGACGCATTTTGCAGGCGCAAAAACAAGATAACGGGCAAATCAAAGTCGTCGTCGAAGGACGCGAGCGCGGGCAAGCCGTGAGTTTTGAGCAGGACGACGAAGGAATGTTTTTCGCGCTTGTCAAGCGAATTCGTTCAATTGACGAATCGGGAATTCGCACCGACGGACTACTACAAAAAATTCACAATCTGGTCGAGCAGCTCTTGCGTGCTTCGCCCGATGCCTATACCGATGCGCTGCACACTTCTCTGCGCGGAATTTCTACCGCGCAAATTTCCGATGCGATGAGTTCGCATTTGCGCATCGAGGTTAGCGAAAAGCAAAAACTTCTGGAAACTTTTTCTGTGCAGGAACGACTCGAAAGATTGGTTGAAATTCTCGAAAACGAAATCGAGAAAAAACATCTCGACCGCTCGGTGCAAGCCCGCACGAAAAAGCAGATGGACAAGCATCAGCGCGAGTATTATTTAAATGAACAAATCAAGTCGATTCACAAAGAACTCGGACGCAAAGACGAGAAAGCAGAACTCGACGAGCTAAAAACAAAAATTGAAGAAGCGGGGATGACAGAAGAAGCCAAGGAAAAGGCTTTGCAGGAGTTTACGCGCCTCGAAGCGATGCCGCCGATGTCGGCTGAATCTACGGTTTCGCGCTCGTATCTCGATTGGCTGATAAATGTTCCCTGGAAAGAATCTTCCGAAGAAATAAACGATTTGTCGGAAGCCGAAAGAGTTTTAAACGAAGACCATTACGGTTTGGAGAAAATCAAGGAAAGAATTTTAGAACACCTTGCCGTGCGGCAGATTGTTAAAAATCCGAAAGGCACGATTCTTTGTTTTGTCGGCGCGCCCGGCGTCGGAAAAACCTCTCTGGGAAAATCAATCGCCAACGCGACGGGCAGAAAATTTGTGCGTTTATCTTTAGGCGGCGTTCACGACGAGGCGGAAATTCGCGGTCATCGCCGCACATATATTGGTGCGCTGCCGGGTCAAATCGTGCAATTAATGAAACGCGCCGGGACAATCAATCCGGTAATTCTGCTTGACGAGGTTGATAAACTCGGAAAGGATTTTCGCGGCGACCCGAGCGCGGCGCTTTTGGAAGTTCTCGACCCGGAACAAAACAACACTTTCCGCGATCATTATTTGGACGTTGATTACAATTTGTCACAAGTGTTTTTTATTGCGACGGCAAATGTTTTGCACACGATTCCACCTGCGCTGCAAGACCGTTTAGAGATTTTGAATTTGTCAGGCTACACCGAACGCGAAAAACTACAAATCGCGAAACGTCATTTAATTCCAAAACAAGCCGAGGGCAACGGTTTAGACGCTGAAAAAGTTGAATTCACCGACGACGGTATTTTAGAAATCATTCGCCATTACACGCGCGAAGCGGGAGTTCGCAATCTCGAACGCGAAATTGGCTCTTGCCTTCGAAAAATTGTGCGAAAGTTTGTTGAATCTGATAAAGCCAAAAACTTTAAGGAGACAATTGATGCCGAGAAGGTTCAAAAGCTGCTTGGCACGATTCGTTTCCGCAAACAGGATATTGCTCGCAAAAGCGAAATCGGTCTCGTCAACGGCTTGGCGTGGACGGAAGTCGGCGGCGATGTTTTGCAAGTCGAGGCAACGATTGTCAAAGGTCGCGGCGCTGTAAAATTAACCGGCAAACTTGGCGAAGTAATGCAGGAATCGGCGCACGCCGCGTTGACCTGTGTCCGCAGCCGTGCCGAAAGTTTAGGAATTGACCCGAAAGATTTTCATAAAAAAGATTTGCATATCCACGTCCCAGAAGGCGCGATTCCGAAAGACGGACCGAGCGCCGGAATTACGCTGGCTACGGCAATGGTTTCAGCTCTGACCGGCAAAAAAGCGCGGCACGACGTGGCGATGACCGGTGAAATAACTCTGCGCGGAAAAGTTTTGCCAATCGGCGGCGTGAAAGAAAAACTACTTGCCGCTCACCGCTTTGGGTTAAAGACAATTATTTTATCGAAAGACAATGAGAAAGATTTAGCTGATATACCCGAAGAAGTGCGCGAAGAATTACGCATTTACACAGTCGAGGCGGTTGACGAAGTTTTTGAAATAGCTTTGGAAAAAGAAAAAGCCGAAGAAATTATCGAAACGCCGCACATCTGGTCAACCGATACGACATCAACGGAAATTTCAGCCTCGATTGAGTAAAATTAACGGCGAATTGATATAGGGTGAAACAGCAACATAATTGCTGAGATGACGTGGCGGCAAAAACACGCAACGCAACTTAGAAACAAAATCGCTGTTTGCCGCTCACGTCCATTGACTTGTTGGAGTGCTTCCACCAGTCAACTAGCCTCCTTCAATCCACACCTCTTTTATCCATGTGGCTAAATCACGCCACTTCTCATCCGTCGTTCCATTGTGCGACCAAAATTTAACCTCACCACTTTCATTCACAATAGAAATCAGATTCTTATTGGCTTTTGACTTCTGTTAGCCGATAGACAGAGATTCCGCATAAATTTTTATGCGGAATGAGAATATTAGATAGGTTCCGTTTCATTTTTCAAAGTCTCAATCTGTTTTTTCAACTCTTTTAGTTCTTCTTTTAATCTGGCAATTCCTTTAACGTGTGCGTTTTGGCGTTTGTATTCATCGAGCGGTTGAATGGGCGTTCCCCACCAGACGCCGGCGCGGACGATTTTTCCGGGTAAAACCCCGGCTTGCGAGCCGATTATCGCGCCGCTTAAAACGCGCGCGTGATCGCCCATTCCCACTTGTCCGCCGATTACGCAATCGGATTCAATAATGGTGCTACCGGAAATTCCGGTTTGCGCGGCGATGACGACACGTTCTCCGATTTGGACGTTGTGGGCGATTTGCACGAGATTGTCAATTTTTGTGCCTTTGCTGATGCGCGTTTCGCCAAACGCCGCGCGGTCAACGCAGCTATTGGCGCCAATTTCAACATCGTCTTCAATGACAACGGTTCCGATTTGCGGAAATTTAACGTAAGCCTCTTCGCCGCGAACAAAACCGAAACCGTCCGCGCCGATGATTGCTCCGGCGTGAATCATGACGTTTTTTCCGACGCTGACGTTTTCATAAACTACGACGTTCGGAAAAATGATACAATCAGCGCCAATTTTTACATTTTCGCCGATTTTAGCGCCTTCAAAAATTTGTGTCCGGTCGCCGATTTCTGAATTTTCACCGATTGAAGCAAAAGCGCTGATGAAGACTTGCTGCCCGATTTTTGAAGATTTGGCAATCAGCGCGTTTTCGCTGATTCCGATTTTTCTTTTTCGCTGATGAAGAAGCTCAGCGATTTGGGCAAATGCGAGTTTCGGATTTTTAACGCCGATAGAAGAACAGGGAAGTTGTCGGTCAAAATTTTCGGGAACGATTAAACATGTAGCGTTTGTCTTTTGCGCGGCTTCGGCAAATTCGCTCTTTTCGAAAAATGAAATTTCCCCCGTTTGTGCGGTTTCTAAATTTGCGACTCGAAAAATTTCAATCGAGCCGTCGCCCGAAAGATTTCCACCGACCGCCGCGGCAAGTTTTTCGATTGTCAGAGACATTATAAATTCTTTAGACGAGAAAATTTACTAATCCGCGTTTCATTATTACTTTGGGAAACCCTCACGTCTTTGCCTCGAATCGGTTTCTTCGACGACGTTTTGCAAAAATATCTGCAAGCCTTCGATTTCAAAACCGTGTTCGTTTTCCAAGCGCCTGATAATGGGCGCGCTCTCGCTGTCTAAAAAGTGTAAATCGGCTAAATCGAGCGTTAAATTTCGGTTTAAATCGGCGCGCATTCCGAGCGCAATTTTTTCAAGCAAAATGGCGTCTTCGTAAGTTAAAGAACCTTCGACGTGCAAAATCATTTTTCCGCGTTCCACGTCTTCGACCTGTGTAACTGTAGTTGGCATAATCTTTTGTGATTAGACGAAAAAAATCCGGTAAAAGCAAATTTTTGAATGGCATAAGAATAGCTATTTACAAATCTTGACATAAATAAATTTTGTCTTGAAGTAAAATTAAAAATATGAATCGAATTTTAATAATTGATGACGATGAGGAGTTATGCGAACTTGTTTCAGAATATTTGACGGTCGAAGGCTTCCAAGTTGAAACGTTCAATGACGGTGAAAGCGGTTTGGAAAAAGCTTTAAAGAACGAAAACGATTTAGTGATTTTAGACGTAATGCTTCCGAAAAAAAATGGTTTCGACGTTTTGCGCGAGTTGCGAGTTCATTCAAAAATTCCGGTTTTAATGTTAACGGCGCGCGGCGATGACACGGAAAGAATCGTCGGACTTGAAATCGGAGCGGACGATTACCTGGCGAAACCTTTTAACCCGCGCGAACTCGTCGCGCGTTTGCGGGCGATTCTGCGCCGCACTGAAAATCTTTCGGATTCAAAACAAATCGAAACGGATAAGTTTCAAGTTGATGACGTTGAAGTTCAAATATCGGCACGTTCGGCAACGAAAAGCGGCGTGGATTTAAATTTAACTTCCGTGGAATTTGATTTGCTCGCAATGTTTTTGAAAAATGCCGGAAAAGTCGTTAAAAAAGAAGATTTGAGCGAGCAGGTTTTGGAAAGGAAACTATCGCCTTATGACCGAAGTCTCGATATGCACGTCAGCAATTTGCGGAAAAAATTAGATTTACGCGGCGACCGTGAAGAACGCATCAAAACAATTCGCTCAGTCGGCTACATTTATACTTTACCAAGCAACAATTAAATGAGCTTGTTTCTAAAAATTTTTTTGTGGTTTTGGCTGGCGACTGCTTCGGTCATCGCCGCCTTAACTTTGGTTACGTGGACAACACAAACCGAGCCGCTCGTTCGTCAATGGCAGGCGAACGCTCAGGAAGCGACGGTTTTACAGGTCGGAACAGCCGTTCAAATCTATGAGGCGGAAGGAAAAAAAGGTCTTGACGAATATCTGGAAAGACTGCAGGATTCGGAAAGACGTTTGTCGGTCGGGATTTTCAAGGAGAACGGCGAGCAGATTTCCGGCGAAAAATTTTCAACCGATATTGAAAACGTCTTCAAAAAGGCTCTGGAAAGCGAAACGGTCGAATTTGACCGTTCAAGCGCGCATACTTTAACGGCAAAAAAAGCAACGCTCAAAACGGGCGAAACAATTGTTTTGATTAGGCAGTGGGAGCGACCGCGCATTCCCGGATTTTTCTCGCAACCGTGGACGCAGATTTTACGAATTTTAGCCGTGATTTTGACTGCCGGTTTGGTTTGTTTCGCGCTGGCGAAATATCTCACCGCTCCAATCGTCAAACTTCGCCGCGCAACGCAGAAATTTGCCGGCGGTGATTTACAAACGCGCGTCAGCGAAAAAGTCGGGAAAGGGCGCGACGAGCTATCTCGTCTGGCAAGAGATTTTGACGAAATGGCAGAAAGAATCGAATCTCTAGTTTCGTTGGAAAAGCGTCTAACGCAGGACATCTCGCACGAATTGCGCTCGCCGCTTGCCAGATTAAACGTCGCGCTCGAACTTGCGCGCTCTAAATCAAACGCCGAAACAAAGCCTTTGATTGAAAGAATAGAAACCGAATCGCAGCGTTTAAACGAAATGATTTCTCGTCTTTTAATACTTTCAAAACTCGAAACCGGCTCGGAAAATTTTGAAAAGCGCGACGTTAATCTGACGCGATTGATTGAGCAGGTCGCCGCCGACGCCGATTTTGAAGCGCGGGCGAAAGGAAAAAAAGTTGAAATTTTGCAGGCGGACGAAATAAAAATTTTCGGCAGCGAAAGTTTAATCAGAAGCGCGGTGGAAAATGTTTTGCGAAACGCCGTTCGCTATACAAAAGAAATAACCGCGGTTGAAGTTTCGCTCAAAAAGAAAAACGGAGAAGCCGTAATCCTAATCAGAGATTACGGCGACGGCGTTCCCGAAGCGGAACTCGAAAAACTTTTCCGCCCGTTTTACCGCGTGCAAACCGCCCGCGAGCGAAAATCCGGCGGTATCGGGCTTGGTTTGGCAATCGCCGAACGCGCCATAAACGCGCATCATGGAACGATTGCAGCCAAAAATATGGGAAACGGTTTGGCAGTTGAAATTAAACTACCCGCCCGCGCCGCGCGTCAATAAAAGATTTGACGCATAAAATCACGAAAATCAGACAAACCAAAGACATCGCGGCTTGGGCGGCAACTGCCGCCGGACGTTCAGCCGTTCCTGCAAGCAAATTCGGAATTTTCAAAAAGCTGCCAACCGTCGCCAAAAAGCCTAAAAGTCCGACCACAACCGCGCCGTGCATCAAATGTTTGCGTAAATTTTCATTGCTTTTCCCCGCGAAACCCAAAACTGCCAAAATCAAACCAAAGAGCGCTGGAATCAAAGCCGTTAAGCTCGCGCGCCCGTCTGTCATTCCGTATCCGTAACCGATAATGCCGATTAAAATTAATAAAACGCCGCAGATAATCGAAATCGAAGGCATAAGTTTTCACCTCAAATAATTTTCAGAACGGTTAAAACTTATCAAATGTGTGATAAAAAGTGAAACTGTTGAAAATGAAAAAGCCGCGCAAATAATCGCGGTTTTTAATTAATTTTAATCTGGTTACTTTCTGATAACGGGCAGAGCGATGTTCGTCATATTTACAGGCGAATGATAAACGCGCTGCGTCGCTTTGCGAAAATCCGTTTCTTTGGCTTCAAAAATATTCGGCATGAAAGTTTGCGGATTGCGGTCAACGAGCGGAAACCAACTGCTTTGAATTTGCACCATAATGCTATGTCCGGCTTTGAAAGTGTGATTTATGCCCGGCATTGTAAAAGCGATTTTCTCGACTGTATTCGGGCGCATCGCAACGGGTCGCTCAAAGCTGTTGCGGAATCTTGCACGAAAAGGCTCGCCGCGAACGAGCATTTGATAGCCGCCCATTATATGTTTTGTGTCCGGATTTGCAGATAGATTATCGGGGAAAACGTCAATCAATTTAACAATATAATCCGCATCCGTTCCGCTTGTTGAAACAAACAGTGTCGGTTTAATATCGCCCGCAACCGTAATGTCTTCGGTTAAAACTTCGGTTTCATAAACCAGCACGTCCGGTCGACGTGAGGCGAAACGCTGGTCGTCGGTCATATATTCGCGTGTCATTCCGATTGAAACTTCTTCAGTAAAGGGAACGGGACGCGCCGGGTCAGAAACGTACTCGTCAAAATCGCCGCCAGCGCCGCCGCGTGGTTTTTCAAACGACAAATCGCCATTCGCTTGTAAATAAAGAAGCCGCATTTCCGCGTTGCGCGGACTCCATCGGTCGTAAAACTTCCATTCGTTCGTGCCGGTTTCAAAGACGTTTATTTCCTTGATGTCTTTGATGTCACCTTTGTTTTTCAGGAAATAATTAAAAAAGGGAAGCTCCAATTGCGAGCGATAAAATTCTGCCGTGCTTGTTCCAAAATCAACATTGCCAAGCGATTTCCCGCTTGAACGCGCCCAGGCGCCGTGCGCCCACGGTCCCATAACGAGCACGTTGTAAATATTCGGATTTTGCCGTTCGATATGTTCGTAAGTTTTAAGCGCGCCGTATAAATCTTCGGCGTCGAACCAGCCGCCGACGGTCATCACCGCCGTTTTGATATTTTTCAGTTTTGGCAAGATATTACGCGATTGCCAAAATTCGTCGTAGTTCGGATGCTGCATCATCTCGTTCCAAAATTTGATGTCCGTGCCGAGTTGTTTGCGATAAACATCATCGGAATTGGCAAGCGACCCCATTTCCAGAAAATACTTATAGCCGTCATGCGTGCCGTGAGTGAAAGGTTTATTCTTTGCTGTTTCCGGCGTAACGGGTTCGGGACGAGGCTGTCCAAATCCGGTGTAAAAGTTAAAAGCGTGCGGCAGAAAAAGCGCGCCGTTGTGATGAAAGTCGTCGCCGATAAACCAATCGCCGATTGGCGCTTGCGGGCTGGCGGCTTTTATCGCCGGATGCGTGTCAATAATTCCCGCCGAAGTATAAAAGCCCGGATACGAAATGCCGTAAATACCAACACGCCCGTTGTTGTTCGTCACATCCTTTATCAACCAATCAACCGTGTCGAATGTGTCGGTGCTTTCGTCAATTTCCGTTTTGTTACGATTTGCAACGTCGGCTCGCACGTCGATATATTCGCCTTCGCTCATCCAGCGCCCGCGCACGTCCTGGTGAACAAAAATATAACCTTCACGCGCATACAAATCCGACGGACCCAAACTCGTTTTAAATTTATCCGCTCCGTATGGCGCAACCGTGTAAGGCGTGCGGTTGAGTAAAATCGGATACTTTTCCGTTTTTTTCTTCGGCTCGTAAATAGAAGTAAAAAGCCTAATGCCGTCGCGCATCGGAATCATTACTTCGCGCTTTGTATAATTTGCTTTTATATAATCGGCAAGTTCTTGCTGTTCCGGCGGTAATTGCTGTTGTTGCTGCGCAAAAAGCGAAATTTGGCAAAGGGCAATTGTCCAAAAGATAAAAAACAGATTTCTGAAACGATTGATTCTCATATGTTTTCTCCAATTAAAAATGAATGACGAGCGTCTCGCTTTATTTTACTCATTTAGCAATTTGATTCAAGGGAGTTGCGATTTTATGCAAAAAGATGGAATTTGTGGATTGTTTTTTCTTTTGATATTAGAAAAAACCCCAAATATCTCCGGCAACTGTTAATTGTTTTTATCAATAAATTAACCCGTCAAAATTTTTTAATAAAAAAAGAAAGGACAGGTTTTAGCTGTCCTTTCTTTATAATACCGGTCGCAGGCTTCAATTAGCTTGCCGACCGTCCTATTTCTGTACGGTTATCCGATTCGTCTTTTCGTGTGGAATCTATTTTTGTGTTTAATTTATCCTTTTGCGTTGAATAAGAAGTGACGCTTCCCGTGATAACTTCCTTTGTTTCTACTGCGCGATTGTCCGTTTGGTTTGTTAAATCAAGCGGTGTTTTATCCGTCACGGTTTTTACATTCCGGGTCGAATCGGTAATGTCGCGGCGAGCGACGACGCGGCTTTTTGATTCTTTTGCAGGAATCAGATAATAGTTTAGCGCGGCGCCGGTTCCGATACCGACTAATAAAGGTAAAATAGATTTCAAACCGAACGATGATTTTTCGGTTGAGCTTCTATGTTTTTCCGACCGAAATTGCGGAGCATTTTCCGTTGGACGGCGAGAAGTTTCCGTTCTGAAAGATGATCTTTGGGTTGAATAAGGCTGATTACTTCTTCTGCCGAATGACCTTCTCGGATTCGGCGACGGTGATGATTCTGAAATTTCTTCAACCATATTACTGACTAATTCAGGATGTCCATATTCGGCAACATCTGCCTGCGCGACGATACCGGACACGCCGCCGGATCTGTCAACCACCAGAACGCGGCGGATTTTTTTATTTTCCATTACGTCGCAACATTCCTGAACATCTGTTTCAGCCGTGACGGTGGTAACGCCCATCGTCATAACATTCGATGCTTTTATGTCAAGCGGATTTTGTCCCGCCGCGACTGTTCGAATAGCAATATCGCGGTCGGTTATTGTGCCGACTGGCTTTTTATTTTCCTGATTGTCTACTACAGGAATCAAACCGCAATCGTGTTCGAGCATCATTCGTGCTACTTCCTGAAGATTTGTGTCCGGCGTACAACAAGCCGGATTTTTTGTCATAATTTCTCTTACCTGCATAATTCTGCCTCCTTGAATTTGTGAAAGTTTGAAGCGATTCGATACGCTTGTTTTAAGCTAACAAGAAGAGGCAATTGCTATTCCTTGAAGACGGATGTTTGAAATTTCTATACGCAATCCAAAAAATTAGCGGCGCATTTCTTTAATCATTGTTTGAATAGTTTGTTTCAAATGTTCGATTACAACTCGATACTTCGTTTCGTCGTCCATATCGGTTGTAATGATTTCTTTTGGATAAAAAGGCGTGCCGAAACGCATTTTTACTTTTGAAAAATTTATTTTGCCCGAACTTCGTCCCCAAACTTTGTAAAGACCGTCGAGGGCGACCGGAACAATCGGCAAATCAAGTTCGGTCGCCAAAATCGCCGCGCCTTTTTTGAATTCGTGTAGCTCGCCGTCAAAAGCGCGTTCGCCTTCGGGAAAGATGTTCAGAACCTTGCCGTGTTTTAATCCGGCAGCGCTTGCCTTTATCGCTTTTAACAATTGCGTGTCCGGGTCAATCGGCACAACATTCAAAAGACGTCCGAGAAATTGCATAAAGCTTGACTGGAAAAATTCACTCGCGCCGACGGCAAATGTATTTTTCAAAACTTGATAAGGATAATTTGACGTAACAATAAACGGGTCCAGAAAACTCTGGTGATTCGGGCAGACGATAAACGGGCGTTTCATTCGGGAAAGCTGTTCCGCGCCGGAAACTTCCAAACCAAAAAGAATTCGACTGAGCAGTCCGACAGATTTGAAGAATGTAAAAGCAATCGGCTCAAAAAACGGGCGATTGCGTAAAACGTGCTGAATCTCGGGCAGATGGTCGTCGGCTTCACGCACGACTTTTCCCCAATTAAAATCGTGGGCGACGATTTCGGCATTTTCGCTGCCGGTTAATTCCTGCGTAAGTTTAACAACATCTGTAACAGTCGAAGCATTTGCGGCTTTGTCCGAATCAAACTCGATGTTAAAGGCTTGCTCTAATGATGCGAAAATTTCCGCGCGCGAAAGCGAATCGAGACCCAAATCAAATTCGAGATTCATTTGCGGGTGAATTTTTTCAACGTCTTTCGTGTTTTGTTTGATGGCTTTGATTAACGCTTGACCGACATTTGTTTCGAGAAGTGAGTTATCTTCGCCGGTGAAAGTCCATCGTTTTTTGTCGGGCGCTGACTTTAAATCAAAACCATTTTCTTCAATTTCCTTTTGCAGTTGAAAGCGTTTGATTTTGCGCGTCGCCGTGCGCGGCAGAGGTTCGGCGCGAACAATATAATCTCTGACGCGCTGATATTCCGGCAAAGAGCGTCCGATGTCGTCCAAATCGTGGCGAATCGCTTCACGCGAATTAGCTATGTTGTTTTGCTTTAAATAATTAAAATCAGGCACGGCAAGCGCGATGAGTTTTTCCGCGCCCGCGAGATTTGAATTTTCGTCCTTGATGCCGAGAATGCAGATTTCTTCAATCAAAGGTGATTTTGCGTAATGAACTTCCAAATCTTCGGGGTGAATGTTTTTTCCGTTCGGCAAAACAATCACATCTTTTTGCCGCCCGACAATAAACAAATCGCCGTTCGCGTCAATTTTTCCCAAATCGCCCGACTTGAACCAACCGTCTTCGGTAAAGGCGTCTTTTGTCGCTTCGGGATTTTTATAATAACCGCTGAAAACCATTCGCCCGCGTATCAAAACCTCGCCCGCGCCTTCGTCGTTCAATTCGCCGAGTTTGATTTCCGCGTAATTAACAGCCGTTCCGACCGAGCCGACCGAACTGCCTTCAAATCTGGTGGACGAAACCGCGCCGCACGTTTCGGTTAAGCCGTAACCTTGAATAATCGTAAACCCGAGCGCGTGATAATCGCGGGCAATCTTTTCGTCGAAACGCGAACCAGCGGAAATTGTAATGTCGAGCTTGCCGCCAAAACCGTCGTGAACTTTTTTGAAGAATTTTTTGCCTAAATTAACATTAAATTTATCGCGCAAAAATCCGTTTGTTTTGAGCATCGCGGCAAAAAGCCATTGAACCGGTTTCGGCTGCGCCGCAACGCCGTCGAAAATCTTTTTGTGAAACAGATACCAGAGACGCGGGACGCCGGTTAAAAGCGTAACTTCTCCAGTCTTAAAGGCGCGTGTCATTTCATCGGGCGCAAGTTCCTTTATGTAAAAAATTGTGCCGCCGATGCTAGCGATAACCCAGAGATTCACGACTTGGGCGAAAACGTGAAAAAGCGGCAGAACGCTTAAAACAACCTCGTGTTCGGAAATGTTCATCACTTCCTGACACCCTTGTGTTTCGTAATAAATATTGCCGTGCGTCAGCGGAACGCCTTTCGGAGTTCCGGTTGTTCCCGACGTATAAATCAAAACCGCTAAATCTTCGGCTTTCACAGGCGGCGGCAAATCAAATTCTTTAGGTCGCGGTGTGTTTGCCCAATCAGAAAAGTTTTGGAAACCATTTTCCAAGTGCGGAGTGCGAAGTGCGAAGTGCGGAATGGCAGAATCGTCTTCGGTTTTTAATTCCGCATTCCGCACTTCGCACTTCGCACTTGAATCATCTTGTAAAACTACGGCGGGAATTTTTCTGCCCAAGCGCTCTTCGATTTGGTGAAAATTTTTTATAAAATCTTCGCCGACAAAAGCCATTTTCGCTTCGGAATTTTCGATAAAATTCGTAATCGTTTCAATCTCGCCGTGCGGGTCAATCGGGACACAGACTGCGCCGCGAAACAGCGTTGCGAGGTAAGCAATAGCCCAGCGCGGATGATTTTCGCCAATCAGGGCGACGCGATCGCTAAACCCGATTCCTTCTTGTTCCAGACGAATGGCGATGCTGCGAATAGCATCGAGCGTTTCGCCAAAAGTATATTCCGTGCCTTCGACACCGACAATTTTCATCGCCAATTTATCGCGGTGCGATTCGGCGGCGTCAATTATTAGTTGAACAAAAGAGTTGTTTGAATTCATTTTTGTATCACTGTTTCGGAACTCGAACTTTCAACGCCTGCGGTACGATTTCGTAAACGGCGGGAAGCTTGCCTGGCAATTCACCATCGGTTTCAATGTAAACATCCTGCTTTTCATTTGCCGCGCAAACTTCGATGCGTTTGGCTTTTATGTGGTTGACCTCCGACAAATCCAGGTGCGAGCCACTGTAAAGACGATAGGCATTTAATAAAATTTTCGCCGTTCGAATGTCGCCGATGTTAACAACATCAAAAAATCCGTCGTTTATTTTCGCTTCGGGCGCGATTTTCATTCCGCCGCCGAAAAAACGGGCGTTGGCGACGCAAAAATTTATCGTGTTCAAAAGCTTTTCGTCTTTTTCGTCAAGCCGGACTCGAATTGTTGTAAATTCTGATTCTAGAACTTCCTGCAGGGTCGAAAGCGCAAATTTCGCTTTTCCACGAAACGCCGCGCCGGGCAGCCAAGACATTGAACCGTTCGCCTTGACCCGTTCATTTATAGATGCGCTCAAGCCAAGACTCGAAACGTTCAAAAAAAAGCGCGAAATTTTTTCACCCGTGTGATTTAAAAACGTAACTTTGCCGACATCAATTGTTTTCGTAACCCCGTCGCGCAAACTTTTTGCCGCTTCTATTGCTGTCGAAGCTATCCCTAAACTCCGCCGAAAATCGCCGCCCGTACCCGAAGGTAAAATTCCTAATTCGACATCTGCCCCGCTTTCTAAAATGCCGTTCGCCACTTCGTTTATCGTGCCGTCACCGCCACAGGCAATGATGAATTTCTGCCCGTCATTTGCAGCTTTTCGCGCAAGTTCTATCCCATCGCCCACTTTACGCGTAAATTCTACCTTAAACGCGCCGAAATTCTTTGCTAAATCCGAAGCAATTCGCGCCCATTGCAATTCGGTCGAGCCGGCTGCCGACTTTGGATTAACAATTACCAGCGTCGAAGAAGCGCTGTCTTTGTCTGAAAATTTTGTTTTCGGTTCGTCCGGCAAAAGCAAACACTTCCTCGATTTTATAAACGTTTGTAAATTAATTCTAACATTAAATTAACGGTTTATTAATATCTAAATGAAGGCACAAAAAAAGACGGAGGAAAATCCGCCTTAAAATTTAATTTTCCGACTTTTATTCGCCGTGCGAATGTTCAACATGGCTTAAGCCGGAAACCATCATTTTTTTTCCGTCAAAAACCCAACCGCGCCGAACAGTTTTTCCTTTTACTATTTGGTTGGCGTCAAACAGACTCCAATTAAAATCGTTTCCGAAAAGCAAATTTTCGTTTTCAAGAAAAGCGGTGCTTGGATTCGAATGTTTTTCAAAGCCTGCATTCGGCACTTCCTTAGAGGCTTTCGCCATAAATGCTTCTACGTCGGCAATGGTTCGCGGCAAGGCTTTCGTCATCCATTCAACGCCCGTCGGCGTAACGAGCATATCGTCTTCGATGCGGACGCCGATGTTTTTATATTTCTCGAACAAAGGACGGATTTTTGTCAAAAACTCTTTGTTAGCAGGCGTGTCGGGAATATATTCGAGCGCGTCTTCGCGGACGTATATCCCCGGTTCGTTCGTCGTCACCATTCCGGCTTGCAGTGGTTTTGCATAATCGCCGACATCGTGGACGTTCATTCCAAGCCAGTGTCCCCAGCCGTGCATATACCAAAGGCGATACTGCGGCATCTCGATCGGTTTTCCCTGAAACACAATTTGATAAGTCGCGTTCGGAGCGGTTATTAAACCGAGTTTTGTTAAACCTTGTTTTATAATTTCGTCTGCGGCGCGGGCGGCGTCTTGAAAACTTGCGCCGGGCTTTATCTTTTTCGCGGCGGCTTCCTGCGCGTCGTAAACGATTTGGTAAATCTCGGCTTGCTCTTTGGAAAATTTTCCGTTGACCGGAAATGTGCGCGTCACGTCCGCCGTGTAATGGTCGTATTCCGCGCCAACGTCCATCAAAAGCAAATCGCCGTTTTTAACTTCGCCCTGCGATTCTTCGTAATGCAGCGTTGTCGCGTTCGGACCGCAGCCGATAATTGACGGATAGCCCCAATAATCGGCGTTTCGTTTGCGGAAAACGTATTCAATCTCGGCTTGCGTTTCATATTCCCATTTCGCTTGTTTGACGGTTGCCATCGCGCGCATCTGCGCTTCGGTCGTGATGTCAATCGCGTGTTGAAGAAGCCTTTGCTCCATCGGCGATTTGATGTGGCGAAGCGCGGCGAAAATCGGCTGTGCGTTTTCGACTTTGTAATTTGAAAGGGAAGTCGCAAATTCATATTCTTTGCGAAATTCGCGCATCCCGTCATTGTCTCTCGCGCCTTTGGGCATTAAAAGATAAACGGTTTCAGCAATCAATGGATTAGAAACCAAATTGTCTTTTGCCGCGAAAGTGGTTTTATTTTTTACGGCTTGGATAAAATCATTCAGTTCACTCGTATCAACAATTGTTTTCACGCCGGAGAGTCGTGTCGCATCCTCACGCGAATACATTTTTCCCATCCAGGTTTCAGCTTGCGGACTGCGTTTCGGCAAAAATAAAAATTCCTGCGTTTTCGCGCCGTCTTTCGTCAAAACGAGTGTTGCGTTGTTTTGTTTGAGATTGGTTAAATAATAAAGATTATTTTCCTGCCGATACAAAAAATCAACGTCGTTCGTGTAAATTCTCGGCTCGGTGCTAAACAAAATCATCACGCTTTTGTCCTTCATCGCCTCGAAAACCTTTGCGCGTCGTTTTGCTAATTCGGCTTGCCGTTCCGCGTCCGAAAACTTCGGCGCAGGCGGCGTCGTGCGAATCGCTTTCGGCTCGGCGTTGCCGGAAATTTCAGGTGTTAAGCTAAAGGTTGAGACGGCAAAGGACAACAAACAAACAAACGCCAGAGTACTTTTAATTTTCATAAATATCTCCAAATAAATTTTTTACCTTACAATTTCTATGTCTATGTCTTGAAAAGCTGAGTTCCCGAAAAAGTCAGCCGCGAAAACTCGCAAAACATAATTTCCCGGTTCAAATCGGCTCGCGTCAAAAAAATCTTCCTCGTAGAAATCGCCGTTCACTCGGTTTGATGCAATATAATTAAAAACTGTTTGCGGCGTGTAACCCGATTGGCTGCCCATCGCGTAAATAAATTTAACCGCGTCTTCGTCGGGCAGACGGTCAAATGAAATCGTCCAATTCGCATCTTCGAGCGGCGATTTATCAACTTTCAGGATTTGATAACCGATTTTGTAGACGCCGAGTTTGCGATAACCGGCGTTGCCGTTCATCTGGTCAAAAGCGCGAGCGACAATGCGCGTTTTACCGTTTAATCTAATACGCTCTTTCGCTTTTTCGGTTTCAAATTCGCACCAGTTTTCATCAAACAGCGAAACTTTCTCAACCGTCGGCGCTACTGAATCCGAAATATTTGGAAAGACAAGCGCATCCAAAGCGTTCATTTCCGCGCCGCTTCGCCCGGCAATTAAATGAACGTGGTTCATAGAATTTAATGTTCCGATAGCATCGCCCGCTTTGAATTTCGTTCCACGCGAAATTCGCAAACCGTTCAATTTTTTATTTTCGTCAAACGAAAACTGAAAGCGTTTATCAGCATAAAAAATATTGTTCTGGTCGCGCCCGAAACGAATGTGAATATAACCGACAGTTGGCATTCTGATTAACTCGCGTGTGGTTGCAAAATTTTCAACCGCGAGCGGGCGCAAAACTTTTTCTGCGCGGACAAAACGCGCTGTTTCGCCGTAAGCGCCTGCAATGTCCAAACCGTTGTGAAACCAAACCTGCTTGTTTTCGTCGTTTACTTCGCCGCGAATCTCGCCTAAAGTTCCGGCAACGTCACGCGCCTTTTCCGGCGGATTAAAAGTCCAGCGCGGCTCGCCGAGTTTTCTGAATTCCTCGGGCGTAAAGCGCAAATTATTTTTTTCATCAGCGGATATTTCTTTACCGATTTCCGTTCCGGTCAAAACTCTGACGGCTTGGTTTTCCGCATCAGCAACAAATAAATTTCCCGTTTCGTCAACGGCTAAACCGCTTGGACGATTAAAACGCGAATTTGATAAATTTCCATCCGAAAAGCCGCGTTTTGTATTTGTAATAGTTTCAACCATCGGAAACAATCTTCTGCCGACGGCGCGAATCGAATTTCCGTCCGCAACATAAATCGCCCCCGAATCGTCAACCGCCACCGCTAAAGGCTGAACAAAACCCGCGTCAAATAAAAAACCGTCAACCGCATCGCCCGAACCGTTTCCGGCAAGCGTCGAAGTTTTTCCGTTTTCTTCTATAATGCGAAGCCGTTTGTTTCCCGCATCGGCGACAATTATTTTTCCGTCTTTGGTCAAAGCAATTCCGCACGGCGTATCAAATTTTGCGGTTTGTCCGTTTTCGGAATCGGCAAAACCTTTATCGCTTCCCGCAATCGTTGAAACTTTTCCGTTTTCAATCACGCGGATTCTATCGTTGTAGGTATCGGCAACGAAAATTTTATCATCAGAAACCGCAACGCCAATCGGCGCGTTGAAAAGCGCGGTTTTTGCATCGCCTCCGTTAAAACCCGGTTGATTTTCCGTTCCGGCGACAATTTCGATTTCACCATTGGTAACATTAACTTTTTTAATCGTGTGCGTCCCCGAATCTGCAACAATTAAATCGCCATTTTTATCAAAAGCGATTGCCGAAGGCGTGTCGAATTTATCAGTGACGATCGAAAATGTTTGCAAATTTGAAATGCGCCAGATTCTTCCCGTTTCACCATCCGAAAAAAAGACTTCACCGTTGAGAACGGCAATGCCAAAAGGCTCGCCGAGCTTTTCATTCGGATTATGAACGGTTCTGACTTTTGTAAAAGGAATTTTTTGCGTTTCGCTCAACCGACAACCAGAAGAAAAAGGAAAAGTAAAAATTATCGAAGCGAGAAGCGATGCAAAAATTAAATGCTTAAATTTCAAAATGTTTGTTTTCACAGTTATCAAGTTTTAGAATGGTCAAACGACAAAGCGCAATTTTTCTGTTAGAATTTTCACAATAATTAAACTATTTCGAAGAGGAGAATATCAAATGTTATCTTTACAAGATTTGTTGGGACAAGAACAGGGCAACGACGCCGTAAACCAAATCAGTCAGACGCTTGGCGCGAATCCGACAACCACATCGAATGCGATACAAATGGCGCTGCCGATGATTTTAGGCGCTCTGGCAAAAAACGCTTCCAATCCGCAGGGCGCGGAAAGTTTGTCAAATACTTTGCAGAAAAATCACGACGGAAGCATCTTAGACGGTTTGGGTGGTTATATAAATCAGCCCAACACGGATGAGGGGCTCGGAATTCTCGGTCATATTTTCGGTCAAAAACAAGGCGCAGCGGCGCAGCAGGTAAGTCAAAACAGCGGTCTCGATATGGGACAAGTCGCCCAGCTTTTAATAACGCTCGCACCGATTGTAATGGGTTATTTAGGCAGGAAAAAACAGCAGGAGAATTTGGACGCTGGCGGACTTTCTGAAGTATTGCAGGGACAACAACAGCAAATTCAATCATCGGGCAATCCGATGATTGATATGCTTTCCAATTATCTCGATTCAAATCAAGACGGAAGTTCAATGGACGATTTGGCTTCGATTGCGGCAAATTATATGCAAAAAAACGCCCGGTAGTTTAACAATTACTTTGATTAAAAAATAAAAGGGGAAGCCCTGCGAGGCTTCACCTTTTTGTATCTTAAGTAAAAGCTAATCTTACTTATTAGAGAAGTTTTACCATTACTGATTTGGTTATAGGATTAACGGTAAAGCGAACCAGTCTCGTAACTACTGCGGTCGTACCCGTGCTGCCTGTTCCGCTCGTTGTGCTACCGCCGTTTGTTCTTGTTCCGGCATTTTCGTTCGGCGAGCCGTTCGGTAACAACTGGTTCGTAACGATTTGAAATGTTGTAGGACCATTAGCGAAGCCTTTGACGCGCATCAGGTAGCGAGTATTCGGCTGCACCGCCGTCGAAACAAATTCGGTAGCAGTCGCGCCGGCACTCGTTCCTAACGAACGACCGTCCTCCGTCAGAATTTCAAAATCGAGATCAACCGATGTTGCCGAACTTAGAGTTGCTTCGAGAACGAGAGCGTCCGATTGAGTCGTAATTTCGATGTCATCCCAGGTGATGCCTTTGAATTGCGGATCGCCAACGGTTGCGCCTGTCGCATCACCGCCTGCCAGCGTTCCTGTTTTAGTTTCATTATAAATCGAGTAAGTAACAGGAGCAGGCGGATCTGACGAGCCGTCGTTTCCGTTGCTGCCGGTTCCGACAGTTGAGCTTGTAAAAGCGCTGCCGGTAATTTTCGCGTCAAAGCTGAACATCTGCGCCATCGGATCGTTAAATTCAAACCGTTTGGCATTAGACGTTGCGCCGAGCGCAAGTGTTTGATTATAGACAAAAGTGTTACCGTTTGTATCAGCGTTTTTCACGGTCACAGTTGGATTCGAAATATTAGAAACCTGGAAGTTGATTGGTCCGTAAACCGTTTTATCGGTTGCCAATGCTCCACGCGTGTTGGTTAATTTGTTATCGAAAGACATAACGCCATTTGTAAACGAGATGTTTGAAATCGCCGAGTCAATTTGCGCGGTCAAATCTTGTTCGACTTTGTTAGCGCGGCTCGAACCGCTCAAGTCTGAGAAGCCGAGTTGTCCGTTCGGGTTGGCGCCGATGGCGCGAACGACATATTCGTGATTGAACAAATCGCTGATGCCGATTGGAGCGAAAACCTGGTAAACGTCGCCTTTATCTTCGTAAGAAACTTTGTTGCCATCGACGAAAGCGACGTGGCGGAAGCCAGTGGTTGAAGCATCGCCATCGGCGAATTCGCGTTTGCCGTTCGGCTGACGTTTGTTTTCAAAACCAACTTTGCGTTTTAGAATTTCGTAAGAAAGCGCACCTGAAACAGCATTCCAGCTAACATTCAATGAACGCGGGCTGGCTGCCGATAAAGTGATATTTGACGGAACTGCCGGAGCCGCCTGGCTACCGACGAATGGCGTTACCTGCGTCGATATCGTTGCTTTACCACCGGAAGTTTCGAGCGCATTGACACCGAGTTCTTTCGCTGCGAAGATTTGTTCGATCATCGAGCGGTGTTTTCCAGGCGCGTCAGCGTCAGTTGGGTCGGTCGAATAAAGCAATTGGTCGGCGACGATCATTGCATCTCTCGATTTGACGAGCGTGTCCGGCGCTGTTGTACCTAAGATATACATTGAACCCAAAAAGTCGCGTTCAAAAATTTCCGTACCTTTGGTAATTTGTTTGAGCGCTTGACCGTCCGAGGGACGCGGGCGTTTGTTGCTCAAAGTCGGATACATCCGATTCATCATTTCGCGGATGTCCCACATGGTGGACATATAAATTTCGCCGTCGCGGTGTTCTTCAAATTCATATGTGCCTGCGTTGTTATAAGTAGCGATGTCTGAGTATTTCAGAGTCGAGCGAGCCGAGCGAATATAAGCAACCGAATTAGGATCTCGACCTAAGCTGCGAAAGCGGTCGCGATAACCTTTCGCATTGACAACGTAATCTCCTAAAGAAGCGTTGTCCGTAATCGTAAAAGCCCACATATCGGCTTGACCTTCATTTAAAGCGCCGCCTTCGGTGCCTTCGAGTCCGGCAATTGGACTGGTTATCGCGTGCATACCTTCGTGATACGGAACGGTACCTTCAAGTGCTAAATCATTAAATAAAAAGCCGTGTCCGTAAAAAGTCGGGTTGACTACAACCGGCGATTTCGTAGCGGTTAAACCTTCTATAATGCTTGTCAAATTGAGCGCGAAGGCATTATCGAGACCGAGGACTTTCTGCGCAAACTGCGGATCGGTGACGGGCGGATAACTGCCACCGCCAATTGGCGTAATTACGTCTGGAATGTGAACAGTTGCCGGAAGCGGGTTAGTTTTGTTCGGATAATCATCAGGGAAACGTCCGCTGAGAGTTCCGTTATCTCCGCCAATGTGTAGATAATCTACATACTCAAGTAGATAAGTCGTGAAAAAGAAAGCGTTGATTTCGTCCTGATGTTCCGCGGGTTCGGCATACTGATCTTGTTCATTTGTGCGACCTTCGAGAGCTGCCGGATTGTCCTGACGGAAATGCCATGTTCCCAGGGCAGCTTGACCAAATGGTTGTTTCGTCGCTAAGGCGTTGTTTACAAGCGCATGCGTTCCGGTCAAAGTTCCGTTTAATCCAGTTACTACGTTTGACGGATCAAACGAGCGAAGTTTAACGCGCTCTTGTCCGCAGGGGGCAACAACACCTGTTTGCGGGTTCGTGCAGTTCTCAATAATTGACTCGTCTTTTAATTTCTGCGTAATCGTCGGGTATTTCGGATAAATGTCAGCTGTAAATGGCAAAGCTTGCGGAGCCTGTTGGAAATTTACGAAATCTTTGCGGGCTATGGTTTCGCCGGTATGCGCGTCAATCGTAATTAAATATAGACCGAAAGGATTGGTCGAAAACTTTGCGACTTTCCAAACCAGACGGTAACCGTCAGCCGTTGGATAAATACCAAGCTGAGGCTGGTAATTGTTGATTGCCGAAGCCTGTTCCGTCAAAATTCCTAAGCCTGCTTGGAGAAGATTTGAAACTGCCGACGGAATGTTGGCACTAAATTGATTTAAATCGCTATCAGCAGCAGCTTTCGCTTGGTCGGCTGAAATGCTTGGTTCGGTATTAACGTTAACGTCACGGAAAAACGGACCCGAAGCCATAATAACTTGTTTGTTGCCATTCATTACAAGACCGATGCCGCCATCTTTAACCGGAACGCCGTTAAAGGTTTGTTGGAATCGCAATAAATGCCCGCCTAGAGCTTCACGTGCGCTGAAAAGCTGAACGCCGTTCAAATCTGAAAGTCCGAAAACCGAAGCGTTCTGCGCAAGAAAAGCGCGTCCGGCTTCTTCAGGAGTTCCCGAGAAGGGCTGACTCGCAAAATCATAAACAACGTCGGGCGAGCCGCCGAAATCATTCCAGCGAACTTGCATATTGGAAGCGTTCGCCGCCGTTTTCAAATTGTTCAAGGCGTTGAGCTGTTCGCCGCTTGCCTGACGCAAATTTTGCAAATTGCGCGATGCGTTTAAGTCGAATTGCGGCGCGCTGCGTTTGTAAAGCTGATCAATAGAAGTAACGCTCGTGCTGCTTGCGGCTTGAGTCGGATAGTATGGAAAAAGTAAAGCGGTAAAGATTATTGCCCAAACTAAAAAGGCGGCGGTCAATCTGGTTAATGTGTTGTTCGTTTTGGTTTCGATTCTGCGTGTCATCTTTTCTGAAATCTCCTGAATAAATTTGTAAAATCTCTTGATGGTTTGAATATAACGAACTGCTCTTGAGAAAGACTTGAAGGCTTGAAAACCTCACTTGAGGTGAACTTGAGAAACGGTTGAAAAATAAAAAAAGCGCGGAAGACAAAACCCTACAAATCATCTTCCGCGCCGGTTATTCGCTCATTACCCCCAATGAGCGAAATCTTTTTTAATTAACCGCCCGTCGAAAACAGTTGGCGATATTGATTAAGCTTGCCCGCAAGCGTCGCTCGATTAACGGTCGTCGCCGGCTCAAATCTCGGTCCCGGCAAAACTTGAAATTGTCCCGGTGCGATTTGTTTAACTTCAGCCGGAAATGCTTCAAATATGCCGCTATTGATGGCGATTTGAACATAGCCGCGCAATGCTCCCGGTATTTGTGCGTTATCGGAAAGCGCCGCGCCGTTGAATGTAACCGTCGTATTTGCCAATCCACGCGCTTCGGCGTCGCGTCCGAGTGATTTGACAAATGCAACTGCTAAATCGAGCCGATTAACCGAACCTGTCGGATTAAAAGTAGTTCCAGAAAAACTCACCAATCCGGTTGGAACGAAATCGTAACCGCGCAATGTAGAGCCTTTAGCGATAACAGCTTCGGCAATATTTCTTAAATCGCCGGGAGTGTCTGTAAATTTAGACGCTGCTCCCAAAGATTGACGAAGCGAAGTGTTCAAAACGAGCGAGCGAGCTAAATCTTCGCGCGTAACCGTTTGAGCGGGGCGGAAAGTTCCGTCGGCGTATGTGTCAATAAAACGATTTTTGATTGCGAATTCGATGGCGGATTGGTTCGGGTCGCCTTGAATATCGGCAATATTCGGCAGCACGTATTTGACTTGCGTAACTTTTCCGTCAACCGGACCGGGTGAAGCCAATTGTGTCGGCGAAGAAGCCTGCTGAACAGCCGTTAAGCCGCGTGCGCCGCGAACTTCCAAAGTCCACGTTCCGGCTTGCGGATTCGGCACGACGATTTCGCGTTTGTTGCTGCCGATAACCGGAAAATCAATAGCCGTCGAATAGTTCGCGCCGCTCGGCGAAGTAATGCGAATACCGACGAGATTACCCGTGCCCTCTTCAAGCTCGGTATCAACTTCGGCGGAAACATCAAGCACATTCATATTCGGCTCGACCGTAAATGTGGTCGCATTAGTCGAAGTAGCGCCCGAAACCGCAGGATTGTAATCAATATGGAAATTTTGCGCCGCCGGACGTTCTTCGCCGAATACGGCGTTAAAAGTTACGTCCTGAAAGCTACGATATTCTCTCGAACGATTGAAAACTTTATCAACCGCCGCGTAAGAATTGACATAACCCGCGCCGACTTCATGGTCTTCGTAACCCGGCATTCTCGAAGCCGTTTCGGTAATAATTTGCTTGATTTCATCAGGTGTTAAGGTCGGGTCGGCGTCGAGCATTAAAGCGATTGTTCCGGCAACAAAAGGAGTCGCCATTGAAGTGCCGGAAATCTGCGTGTAGAACGGAATCATTCCGACGGGAAGCTCGGCGTCATCGGTCAAACCGTTTGAGGTTAAATTCGAAGTCGCACGAACCGAAGCAATCGCGGCGGTAAATCCGAAACGAGTTTTACTGATTTCAAAAGCGCGTCCCGTTCCCGGTGCGGTAATCGTCGGAGCGTCGCCGTCATTTAGCTCGTCCGAATCAGATAAGCGTTCGGCGCGCGGCGTTCCGCGAGATGAAAAATCGGCGAGCGTTCCTTCTTTCGTTCCGGCGGCAACACCGATAACCCAAGGTGCTTTCGCATACGGACTCATCGTGTTTTTCGCCGCGCCGTCGTTACCAGCTGCGAAAACGCTCGTGATATTGCGTTCATAAGCCATTCGGCTGGCAATCGCAATCGGATGAAGCGGATTAAACGAACCGCCGCCGAGCGGACCGTATGAATTAGAAGTAACGCGAATATTGTAGCGATATTGATTTGCTAATCCCCATTCCCACGCGCCGAGCGGATTAACCACAAGAATTCCCGCGCCGAGACCCGCGCCGATAATTTTAACGCCCGGAGCGACGCCCGCGTAAGTTCCGCCCGAACGAACGCCGAGACCGCCGATGATTCCGGCGCAGTGCGTTCCGTGTCCGACTGATTCGTCCGTGTTTTGAATGTTTTCAATCGTTACATTCGGCGTAAAACCTTTAACGGTGCTGGTTGCCAGAACCGGATGCACGTTCTGGATAACCTTCGAGCCGAAAGCTAAATCGGCGTGCGTCGCGTCTATACCCGAATCAATTACCAAAACCGAAAAATCGCCCGCGCCCGAAACCGGCATCCCGCCGTTGCGCGTTGTCAGAGCGCTGTCTGATCGAAGTTTTTCAACTCCGGTCAAAGTGCGGGCTTGGTTCATATAATATTGAAGCGGATCGTTTGACCAGATAGAAAGTATTGCCGAATTGTTTTGCAAAGCGCGAACTTGTCCGGCGCTCATTGTTGTCGCAACCATTCCCAATGTCGGAAAAGTTTGCCCGTCAACGATGCCGACGCTTTTCAAAATGTTCAAATGCGACGCTTGCAAACCGTTTGAAGTGTTAAACGCGACAATCGTCATGCCGACGCCAGCGTCATCGGTCAGCGTGTTTAATTTATTTTGAATCACCGGGCTGACCGTCGCCGCCTGGACTTGAAAAATTAATACGCCCGCAATTACAAAGGCGAAAAATAAACTTGAAATTTTGCGATATGTTTTATTGAAATTGGCTCTCACCGTTTTTGTCTCCTCAAAGTTTCTATTGAAAATAATGTTTGTTTCAAACTAGAGCGAGAATAAACAAAAAGGTTTGAGAAATACTTGAGGCTAGAATTTATTGAGGGTTTTCGAGACTTGAGGCAAACTTGAGGCGTAGGAAAACAATCTCTTTTCGAGTTTTGTTTTAGTTATGCAAAATTCAAATGAAAGCGTTAAATATATTTCTAAATCATACCGGAATTTATTTTAATAATTCCTGTAAAGTGCGGCGCGTTTCGGGCGCGGGCGCAACGCCAAGTTCTTTTTTTAAGAGGCTTTGCAGGGTTTCAAATTGCTCTTTTACTTTTGAGGTTTTTCCTTGCGCCGCGAAAATCTTCATAACAAGCCGGTGGACATCTTCGCGGAACGGGTCGGCTTGCAAAATTTCGTTGGCAAATTTCAGAGCGTTCGACCAGCCTTTCTCCGCGAATGCGAGTTTCGCCAGACCGCTTAGAATTCGCCAGTATTGTTCGGTGTAATAATTGCGCCGTTCTTCCGCCCAATCGTCGTAAACGCCCGCCATAAATTCGCCGCGGTAGAGCATATGCGCCGCTTCCAGATTTTCCCTGAAACTTTTTGTATCTTTCTCACGCTTCGCTTTTTCGGCTTCGGCAATATGATTTTCAAATTCTTCCGTGTCAATCGAATAAGAAAGTTCAGGGCTTAATTGATAAGAGCCGTCTCGGAAAACAAGAAAATTTTGCTTTAATGTTTGGCGGCTGTTTAAGGCTTTGCGGATATGAGAAATTGTCGGGTGAAAATTCTTTTCGATTGAGGACAATTCTTCGTCGCCCCAAAACGTGTCAATCAAAACGTCTTTTTCAATCCGGCGATGCGGACTGGTGGCAATATAACAAAAAATATCGCGCGCGCGCCTAGTCGTCCAAGCATCAGGCGCGAACGGTTTTGTTTTATCGCGGAAAATGTCAATGTGTCCGAGAACTTTTACCGTTAAATCGGTAATTTGTTCGACCGTTTCGATTTGAATTGATTGAACGACCGACTTCTTCGGTTCAATAGCCGAAATGTTTTCGCGTAAATCAAACGGAAGTTTTTCAATAATGACTTCTTCCTTGAACATTTCGGGATTTTTCTGTATTTCGCCGCGCAGCCAGTGTTCATAATCGAAACGCGCCGTTAAATCTAAAGCTCTCAGCAACGGCGCGAGCATTTCCTTCTGTTCGCCTTGCGCGAAAAAGGCTTGCGCCAATGCCAGCGATGAAATGGCTTCGTCGTAAAAAAGGTTTTGCTCGTGAAAAAAATCGGTCGTTTCTTCTAAATTTTCGGAGACGTTTTTCGTTTCGCCCTGCGCTAAAAGAACGCGACATAAACTAAGCTGAACGGTTTTTATACCAATTTCGTTGTTTGATTTTAGCCGCGCCGCGAGCAGATTTTCAAGAATGCCGCGTGCTTTAACAAAGTCTCCGCGCAAAAAGAAAAACTTAGCGCGTTCTTCGTCGAGTTCGCGTGTTAACGGGTCAATTTCGGCATCTTCGTAAGCCTTCAAAGCACGTTCGTAAAATTCTCCGGCGTGCGTAAAATCATTTTTATCGCGGTAAAAATTCGCATAGGCTTCAAAGATTTCGCCGCGCAAAAATTTCAAATTATAAAGTTGGCAGATTTCCAGAGCGCGTTCGAGATGTTTTTCCGTTTCGTCAAATTCGCCGCGATAAAGATGAAGCCGCGCCACATTTAAATGTCCGATTGCTTCTTGCGGCATCGGTTTGTCGGGCTGATCTTCGCGGAAAATACGTCTGAGCCAACGCAATGCTTCACCAAAATCGCCGCGAAATCCCGCCGGGAGAGCAAGGTTGTGCGTAATAAGCCGAACGTAATGTTCATTGCCTTGTTTTTCGGCTAGCTCGAGCGCGTAACGAAATTGTTGCTCGGCGTTTGTCCACGCGCCTTGACCGATAAGGCAAAGCCCGCGTGTGTTGGAGCATTTCAAAAATGTTTCGGTATCTTCTTTTATTAATTTTTCCGCTTTTTCGAGAAATTCAAACGAATCCGGGCATTTTCCTTTTCGCCGCGCCAAACTTGCCAGTGAATGCAATGCTTCGGCTTCGCCGGATTTGTCGCCGTTTTTGTGAAGAAGTTTAACCGTGCGCTGCAAAAGATTGTTTGATTTGTCGGTTTCGCCTTGCAGCCGCGCGATTTCCGCTTTATGGAGAAGGGCGCGCGGGTACTTTTCCATACATGCAAGCGGAATTTTATCGGCGAAATTTGCAAGCGTCATAATCGCGCCGCCGGCTATCCATTCGCCGCCTTTTTCGGCAATAATTTCAGCGGCGCGGTCAAAGTTTTCAGCTTCTAAAAAAAACGGAATCGCTTTCTCCCAGTAATTATCGGCAAGATAAAAATCGGCAATCCGGTTTCTTTCATTCGTAATTCCGGCGCGACCGATCTCCGAACGCAGGCGGCGCTGCAAAAAACCGCGGAAAAGTGGGTGCAGACGATACTCTTCGACAAATTTTCCTTCACCCGCCGCCGTCAGAAAGACATTTTTCTGAACGAGTTCCGGCAGAACCGCCGAGCAACGCATTTCAGGAAACAGACCACTGCAAACATTGAGCGGCATCGAGTCGAGCAGGGAAATATGCAGCAGCAGATTTTGGATTTCTTCCGGTTCGCGTAGGAAAACTTCTTCGGCGAAATAATCGAAAATGTCCTTTTCCGATTGCTGCAGCATCTGGTGCAAATCGAGTCTCGGCTTTTCGCCGTGCGAGAAGATTTCCTGTTCGGCAACTTGCCGGATAAGCTGTAGCGCCGTTATCCAGCCGTGCGTTCGCTCGCGGTATTCATGGATTTCTTCGTCCTTTAATTCGACATTTAAGGTGTGGCGGAAAAGCTCGCGCACTTCCTGGTCGTTAAAAAGCAAATCTTCGCGTGTCAAAACCAGAGCGCGTGATTGCGTGCGTCGTCGCATAATCGCCAGCGGTGGCAAATCGCGCGTTGTGATTATCAGGTGCATCATATCGGTTGAATACTGCAAAAGGCGGTCAACCAATTTGTGAACGACGGTTTCACGCCCGATATGATGGTAATCGTCCAGAACTAAAATAAAAGGCTGCTCAATTGATTCGAGAATTTCATTTAAAAGAAGGTCAACAGCGCGTTCCGGGTATTGCAGCAATTCGTCCGTCGCTTCGGACAAATACGGCAAAATCGTTTCGCCAAAGGCGGGTGCAAAATTTTTAATTCCGTGCGAGATGTAACCCAAGAATACAAAAGGGTCGGCGTCAGTATGGTCGAGCTGATACCATACCGATTTTCTGTTTTGACTGCGAATAAAATCGGAAATAAGCGTAGTTTTTCCGCAGCCGGCGTCGGCAGCAACCATTGTTATCGGCGAGTTGAGATTTGCCTGCAATTTTTCCGTCAGGCGCGGGCGCGAAAGAAGTTCGTAAACCGGACGCGGCGGAAGCAGTTTAGTTCGCAGAAAAAAATTCGGTCGTTGCATTTTCGCTATCCGTTGCTGTTTAGTCGAAGGTTATGCAGCATATTATCGCATAACAAATAAATTTATTCGAACCGTTAAACTTTTGTTTTAGTCGAATATCAAGTGCTTGTATTTGTTATACAAAAACGAAATTATCAACAAAAGAATGCCGAGCGAAACAAAGACGACTGTTTTTGAAATCGTATCCAGACCGGAAATGTCGTAGAGAAAAAGTTTCATTAAAGTCAGCGCAAAAAGAATAATCGCGCCGATGCGAAGATGCTTTTTGCCCCGGTTAATTCCAAGGACAATTAAAAACAAAGCATAAGAACCCCACAAAATACTCAGACCCAATTTGTAGGATTCCCGGTAGCCGAAAATGTCCATCAGATTTATTAATTCGCTGCTGACGATTACCAAAAGCGAGAAATAAAACACGAAATCGAAGGCGCGGTTAAAAGGCAGATTCGGAAAGCGTTCCTCCAAAAAATCTTGGTTGATGTATTTGTAGCTGACTAAAATCAGAGCGGTGACAAAGGCAAGAGAAATGTAGCGAGCGAGAATATGAAAAACGTCGGGAGCAAACAGCGACGCATTGTTCGGCTGCAAAAAAGTTTCACGCAAATCTCCCAAAACAAGAAAACCGCCAATTAGAAAAAACAAAAGGACGAGCGCGTTAAGAACGAGATTGACAACGCCCAAAATCGAGCTTTTTATCTTTTTGATATTGACGAAGGACAAAACGCTCAGAAACAGTATCGTGTAATTCGTCTGCCAAATAAAGTTGAAGGAACTCAAATCTCTGCCCAGAGAGGAAATCGAATTGCCTGCCGAATCCCGAATAATGCCGTTCGAAGCGAGTTTGTAATAATAATAATTTCCGATTTCGACGCGAAAAGCGTTGTAGAGCGCAAACAATAAAACGGCGGGAAGCGCGACGGGGAAAATACGATACAAATCTTTGCTGACAGCAGGCGCATATTTTTTATTTTGATGAACAAAGTAAACGAAGACAAACGCGGCGACGAATAAAACGGAGGTCAAAAAATCGGCATTAAAAATTGGAATTTGAGCATTTTGGTTGGTGATTGAAAAATTCTGTTTGTAGGCGGCAATTTGCCAATCGTTCAAAAGACTGACCGCAGCCAAAATCATCAACGGATAAGAAAAATGTTCGTAAAGCGGAATGCCTTTCATTCTTCCAATCGAAAAAAGAATCGCCGCTTCCGCAGCCCATAACAAAGTTATCCAGTTGCTGTGAAACTGTACCGGAATGGTGATTGAAATAAAGGTTAAAACGAGCGCCGAAATAAGATAAACGACGGTTCGGTCGGCGAGATTTAGCTTGGATATCGTCCATGCGACGATAAAATGGACAAAGGCGTTAGCTGCCGTAAACAAACCTAAAAAATATTCGCCGCCCGCGCGACTCCCGATAATCGCGTATCCGAATCCGTAGAAAATAAAAGAATTTGCCAGAACGAGAAACACGATTTCGGAAGTAAAATTTTCTTTGGAAAGAATTTTATAAGAGATAAAAGTCGTATAAAAAATGAAGAAAAAGACGGTTAAGAATGTCAGCGCGAGGTGGAAATAATCCAGTGAATTGTATTTGAACAAAAACCATCCGGCAAAAGTCGCCCAAGTAATTAAGAATGACGAATAAAAAAGAGATTTCCAGTATTTTTTTATTGAAATCGCCAAAATGCCGAGGTTGATAATTGAAATGTAGCTGAACAAAAAGCCGTAATTTCCTGAATTGTCGCTTAGCAAAAACGGTATCGTGTATGCGCCGACGAGTCCGAAATGAGCGATGATTTGCCGGTTGTATTTTATCGCCGTCAGAACCGTGAAAATTGTAAAAATTAACATCAGCGCAAACGCTGAAGATTGCGCGATAAGCCCGTAAAAGCTATGCGCGGCGTAGGTGATAAAATACTGGATCGCCATCGCGCCGCTCAACAAAACCGCGCTGAAATTTAAGTATTTTTCCTTCAATCGAATGGCGATTGCCAAAAGTCCGAAACCGAACAAATATCCCAAAACTATTCGCGTTAAAGGGCTGATTAAATCGCGGTCAATCGCGTATTTCGCGCCGATTGCCACGCCTAAAACCAAAATCACAATTCCGATTTTGCTGATTAAATTTTCGCCGATAAATTTTTCGAGGTCGGATTTTATTTTTATTCGCGATTCGTTGTCCGGCGTTGTAAAAATCTGCTGTTCACCGAATTTTGTCTCGCGTTCGGAAGCCGATTGATAAGTTTGTTTCGGCGGAACATACTCCCGAACGGGCGGCTTTCTTTCCGGTTCGTATTTCACTTCGGATTTCGGTTGCTCGGAAAATGCCCTGAGCGATTTTAGCTCAAAACGGATGTTCGCAATTTCCTTTTGAAAATTCTCTTGAGATTTAAAAAGATTATCCAATCTTTGCTGAAGTTGATTTATTCTTTCGTCGAGTTCGGACATAAAAGAAAAGAGAAACGAAATGCAGATTTGAGAATGAAGCAAAGACAAAACTCGTCTTTGTCTAACTTTATATCGAATTTCCTTTAAACAAAAGATATTTCTGTGGCGTGAAAATCGAATTGCAAGAAGAATTTGTATATTATTCTTGAACGAATAGCTTTTGAGAGGAATTTTCTATTGTGAGCAAAATTATAAAATCGCCCGTCGGAACACAATTGTCTTGTAAAAACTGGCTAATCGAAGCCGCTTACCGAATGATTCAAAACAATCTCGACCCTGATGTAGCATTTGACCCCAACAATCTAATCGTTTACGGCGGACGCGGAAAAGCGGCGCGAAATTGGGAATGTTTCGAAGCGATTTTGGAGAGTTTGCGAAATCTCGAAGAAGATGAAACGCTGCTTGTTCAATCGGGGAAACCAGTCGGAATTTTCAAAACGCACACTGACGCGCCGCGTGTTCTTTTGGCAAATTCAAACATTGTTCCGGCGTGGGCGACGCAGGAAAATTTCAATAAATACGAACGCGAAGGCTTGATGATGTACGGACAGATGACGGCGGGGAGCTGGATTTACATCGGCACGCAAGGGATTTTGCAGGGAACTTATGAAACTTTCGGCTCGTTGGCGCGGCAGAACGGCTGGGGAAATCTCGCGGGAAAATTTGTCTTGACGGCAGGTTTGGGCGAAATGGGCGGAGCGCAGGCGCAGGCGATTACATTTAACGGCGGCGTCGGGCTTTTGGTTGAAGTTGACCGTTGGCGAATTGACAGACGTTTGCAGTTGAAACAAATTGATTTAGCAACCGAAAAACTTGACGAAGCGTTGAAATTGGTCGAAGAATTTACCTCGAAAAAAGAAGCAAAATCAATCGCGCTTTTGGGAAACGCGGCGGAAATTCACTGGCAAGTTTTGGAAAAGGGAATTGTGCCGGACATTGTTACCGACCAAACTTCGGCGCACGATGTTTTATACGGTTACATTCCAATTGGTTTGAATGTTGAAGAAGCAAAAGTTTTGCGCCAGTCAAACCAAGCCGAATACGAACGACGCGCGATGGATTCGATGGCGCGGCACGTCGAAGCAATGCTTGAATACCAAAAACGCGGAGCGATTGTTTTCGATTACGGCAACAACTTGCGCCAACGCGCGAAAGACAACGGCGTCGAAAACGCTTTCGATTATCCGGGTTTTGTTCCCGCCTACATTCGCCCGCTTTTCTGCGAAGGCAAAGGTCCGTTTCGCTGGGTCGCGCTGTCAGGCGAGCGCGAAGACATCTACAAAACCGACGAAGCGATTATGAATCTTTTCCCCGAAAACGACCATTTAACGCGCTGGCTGACAATGGCACAAGAACAAGTCGAATTTCAAGGCTTGCCTGCGCGAATCTGCTGGCTCGGTTACGGTGAACGCGCAAAAGCCGGACTCAAATTAAACGAAATGGTCGCATCGGGCGAATTAAAAGCGCCGATTGTTATCGGCAGAGACCATCTCGATTGCGGCTCTGTCGCTTCACCAAACCGCGAAACCGAAGCGATGAAAGACGGCTCGGACGCCATCGCCGATTGGGTTTATCTCAACGCAATGATTAACGCCGTCGGCGGCGCAACGTGGGTTTCGCTACATCACGGCGGCGGAGTCGGCATCGGCTACTCACTTCACGCCGGACAAGTCATCGTCGCCGATGGCACGCCTGAAGCGGCAAACCGTATCGAAAGAGTTTTAACTACCGATCCGGGAATGGGCGTAATTCGTCACGCTGACGCGGGCTATGAAGAAGCTATTGAATTTGCGAAAGAGAATGATGTGAAAGTTCCGATGGTAAAGTAAAAATTTAAATATGATTGAAAAAATTACATTAAAATTTGGTTCATCAAGTAATAAACCGAAACTTGAAGTTGATGTTAAGCCTTTAACGATTTTTGTCGGACCAAACAATTCCGGCAAGAGTGTAGTTTTGAGGGATATTTTATCATTTTGTCAAGGTGGGATTGTCCAAGGACCTATTATTGAAAGTTTTATTCTTTTACCTGTTCAGGATACTGAAAAGGAAATTAGGAAGCACACGTTAAAACCTATAGACAATGAAAATATCAATGAAGGGATTACAATTATTTTTGGAAAGAGAGGGATAAGAAATCAATTACCTCTTGAAACGTTAGAAAATCTTTTTAATAACCCGAACATAAATACTCAACAATTTTCTCAATGGTTTTTAAGTTTTAATGTAATTCCTCTCGACGGGGCTAATCGTCTTCAAATGATTAATGCTGAAGAACGAGGAGACTTAAAAAATCCAACAAGCAAATTATCCGTTTTATTTACAGACGATTTCAAGAGAAGTGAAGCAAGAAGAATTATTTTTGACGCTTTCAATAAATACTTCACTTTAGACCCATTCTCAGGTGGACAACTTTTCATAAAACTTTCAGATGTAGAACCGTCGCCAGCATTAGAAAGAAGTTTGGCTGATGAAGCTCTTGAGTATCATCGAAACAATTTACCGATTGAATCAATGAGTGATGGAGTTAAAGCCTTTATCGGAATCGTCATATCTATAATCGCTGATGACCCAAAAGTAATTACAATTGATGAACCCGAAGCCTTTCTTCATCCATCTTTAACATTCAAATTAGGAAAAGAAGTTGGAAATATTTTGAATAGAGATAATTCAAAAAAGGTTTTTGTCTCTACACATAGCGCGAACTATTTAATGGGTAGTATTCAGTCGGGAGTTCCATTAAATATTGTTAGATTGACTTATTCAAATAATGTTCCAACTGCGAGATTGCTCGAAAGTGAAAAAATTTCAAAATTGATGCGACATCCTTTATTGCGTTCAGTTGGAACACTGAACGGACTTTTTTATGAATATGTAGTTGTTACTGAAAGTGATTCAGACCGAGCTTTTTATCAAGAAATTAACGAACGTCTATTAGCGTTCGCGCCCGAAAAAGGAATACATAATTGTTTATTTTTAAATGCACAAAATAAGCAAACTGTTCACGAAATTATGAAACCTCTACGAGAGATGGGAATTCCTTGTGCTGGAATTGTTGATATAGACATTGTAAAAGAAGGGGGACAAAATTGGACAAATCTAATGGAAGGTTCTTTTGTCCCTGAATTAACAAAAAAGGAAACGGAAACATCAAGAAGTAATATTTGGAATAAATTCAAACAAATTGATGATAAAAATTACACGGAAAAACGAATTAAAGATTTTTCAAAAAGGAACGGCGGAATTAGTGTTTTAGAGAAATCAGATAGGGAATCTTGTAATAACCTTTTCAATCGTCTTGAAGAGTATGGAGTTTTTGTTGTTAGAAACGGTGAATTAGAAAGTTGGCTAAAGCATTTGGGAGTTACAAATAAATATAAATGGTTAATCGAAATATTTGAAAAAATGGGCGACAATCCTAATTCGCCTGATTATTTGAAGCCAACGAATGATGATGTTTGGGAATTTATGGGAAATATTAAAAATTGGTTTACGAATCCTATTAGAAAAGGTATTCCAGAGTAATCTTAAAAGCCGTGTTTTCGCTTTGAAAAACAGGCGCAAGTTTACAAGAAAAAAGATATGTTAAAATCGCAAACGAGGTGAAATTATGACATCGGAAGAAGTTTTGTTGGAAAAGTTCAAAATATACCCATAGAACATTAGCAATAATAAAATCGCGATAAAATAAATGTAAATAAAAAAAGGCTTGAGAATCTAGATTCTCAAGCCTTTTTTGTTAAAGTTGCCGACAGAATAAAAATTACGGTCTGCGAACTCGAACGTATTTTCTTTTCTTCGGTTTGATTTTGTATGTGTAGAGTCCCGCGCCGCCCGCGCCGGCAGCGCCGCCGATTAAAGCGCCTTTTTTGCCGCCGATAAGACCGCCGAGGATTGCTCCGCCAACTGTTCCGGCGCCGACATTGACTCTATTGCGGTGCCGACGATAAAAACTCGGTTTTGCAACTCGTCTGTAACGAACGCGCCCGTTACGGTCAACGTATCTTTGGGCATATTGTTTTCTTTGTGCTGTTGCCGTTTCCGGCATAATCACAAACATTAAACCCGCCAGAAATACCAACATCATAAATATAGAAATATATTTCTTCATTTTTGCTTAACTCCTTGAAATTTATTATTTCAGACTAAAACATTACGTTTTATCGGGAGAGTATTAAGATGGTAGCTTGTGGCAATTGCGATGCCAGAGCAATTTTAGGGCGAAGATAGGCGTTTTTGTATTCGTTTAGTGCGCTTAAATAATTTTTAATGCTGAATTTGATGAACGGCTGTTCTAAAATGTTTCGCTATTTTGCGAAACAAGCCAATTGTAAAATCGAATACAATTTACAATTCTTAACAATTATCAATTTTGCGAATTGATAACCTTTTCACCTTTTTCTGCATCAAACCGCTAGAAATATCATTCAATTAAAAGGAAAAGTTATGATGAAAAGGTTTGTTATTTTTTTGTTAGCAATTTTTTGCTTGATCATTGTAGTTTCGGCACAATCAGGCAGAAAAGCTAAACCTACCCCGAAACCGGTGATTGAAGAAACAAAAGATTCGGCGGATTATTCTGAATCCGCGCCGAATAAAGTGCCTGTGATTTATTCTTCGCCGACCTTGCGGAAGAATAAATCAAGAAATGAAGCAAAGCCGCCAACTCCTGCACCAAACACACCGCAAACTGTCGAAACAAATGCCGGTGATGAAGACGTTGTTAAGGTTGAAACAAATTTGATAACAATTCCCGTATCGGTTTTTGACCGCAATGGGCTTTACATTCCAAATTTGCGGCAAACGGATTTTAAAATTTTTGAAGACGGAAAGGAACAGGAAATTGCTTATTTCGGAACGGGCGAGAAACCCTTTACAGTAATTTTGCTGATTGATACAAGTCCTTCAACCGCTTATAAAATTGAAGAAATACAGGCGGCGGCGATTGCTTTTACCGACCAGTTAAAGCCACAGGACAATGTCATGGTCATTGAATTTGACGCCAATGTTCACGTTTTGACCGAGGCGACCAATGATCGGCAAAAGATTTACAAGGCGATTCGCAATGCCGATTTCGGCGATGGAACTTCGCTGTATGACGCGGTTGATTTTTCGCTGCGCAAGCGTTTTAGCAAAATCGAAGGTCGGAAGGCGATTGTTTTATTTACCGACGGCGTGGACACGGCTTCTTATAAAAACGATTACGACTCGACTTTGCTCCAAGCGCAGGAAGCCGATGCGCTGATTTTTCCGATTTATTACAATACTTATTTGAGCAATCGCGGCATCGGCAATGGAGGCGTGATGTCGTCCCCATTTCCTTTTCCGGGCGGAGGCATCAATACATCTGCGCGTGGAACGAGCAGCAGCGAATATGCGCTTGGCAGAAAATATCTTGAGGATTTGGCAGCGTCAACCGGTGGCAGAGTTTTTCGCCCCGAAGCCACACCTGGCGGGTTGACCACCGCTTTTGAAGGTATCGCCGAAGAACTGCGTCGTCAGTACAACGTCGGTTATTATCCGAGTGAAGAAGGAAAAGCCGGACAGCGTAAACAAATCAAAGTGCGCGTCAATCGTCCGCAGATTGTCGTCCAGGCGCGGGACAGTTATATCGTCGGTTCGAACACGCAATCGCAGCAAAAATCCAATTAATTTTTTATTTGTTGGAATTAACCCCGTATTATTTCTGCGAAACAATCAAATGCTGCGGCATAGGCGCCAACACAATATGTTCGTTGCGCGAAAAGCCTGCGTTTTCAAACATCTCTTTCAGTTCGGCAAATGTATAAGCATCGCCTGCTGGCGTTCCTGCCAGCATTACAAGGCTAAACGTTGCTTCCATCGGCGGCGAAACCCGGTCATCGTTCGGGACGAATTCAAGCGTCAAAACCTTTCCGTCATCTGTTAATGATTGGCGAATTTTTCGCAGAAGAGATTCGTTTGTGGGTTTGTCGAAATGATGCAGAAAATTTGTAACCAGAACAACGTCGTAATCATTGCCATATTCGACATCAAACGCGCTGCCTTCGATTAAATGATGACTCTCTGCGACGCCGAATTTCTCGGCATTTTCTTTTGCCACTTCCAAAACATTTGACCAGTCAACCGCATAAACTTTCGCGTTCGGATATTTTTGCGCGACGCTGATTCCAAAAATGCCGTGTCCGGCGGCAATGTCTAAAACTTTTAATTTTCGGTCAGGTTCAAAGCCGAGCCGTTGCGCCATCATTTGCGCCTGCGGCATCATCATCGGCATCATTCCGCGAGCAAATTTTACCCACATCGGACTGTCGGGTGCGAGCGAATCTTCTTCACGGACGATTGAGCCGCCGTGTCTTACAGCGGCGGTCAAATCATCGAAACCGCGCTGCTGCATAGGCGACATCAGAAAATCAACCGCATTGCCGACAAAGGCGGGCGAATGACGATTGAGAAAAGCGGCGGAAACGTCTGTTAAATCGTATTGATTATTTTTCTTATTTAAAAATCCCATCACGGTCAGCACATCGCATAAAATGCGAATGCCGCGAGTTGAGGCGTCGCAGGCTTGAGCAATGGTTTCAATCGTTTTGTTTCCTTCGGCAATTTTTGTAAAAACATCGAGTTCGACGGCGGATTTTATCGCCGCTGAGCGCTGAAACGCGGTTACCGTTTCAAAAAATAATTGCGGAGTTAGGGAAGTGGTTTGTTCCATATTTTTTATCTCCTTTTAAATTAAATTGTGTGGGATTACCAGCTAAAATAAATTAAATTAAATCCGAAATCAAAATTAAAAGAACGATTTGAAGAGAATTCAATATAATTAAAAAACAACTTGTTGCCTTGCCGATATACAACTAAAATCTTGAAATGGAGAAAATTGATTTAATCATTTTCAATGCCGGGCAGCTTTTAACTTGCTCCAGCCAAAGCCGAATGAAAAAAGGCAAGGAAATGCAGAATGTCGGTTTGATTAAAAACGGCGCGATTGCAATAAAGGAAGGAAAAATTGTCGAAGTTGAAAGAACTGAAGAAATTCAAAAAAAATACCAGTCAAAAAAAACAATTGACGCCAGAGGAAAAGTTGTCTGTCCGGCGTTTGTTGATTGCCACACGCACATTGTTTTTGCCGGAAATCGCCTCGATGAGTTTGAACTGAAAATCAAAGGCGCGGATTATCTGGAAATATTAAAAAATGGCGGCGGAATTATCAGCACCGTTTCTCAAACGCGCGATGCGAGTTTGAAAGATTTAGTCGAACAATCTTTAGAGCGTTTGGACAAAATGCTCGAACTCGGAACGGCAACGGTGGAAATAAAAACTGGCTATGGTTTAGACCTAAAAACTGAATTGAAAATGCTCGACGCGATTGCCGAACTCGACAAAATTCACCAGATTGACGTTGTGCCGACATTTCTCGGCGCGCACGCCTTACCGCCCGAATATAAAGAAGTTCAAAGTTCAAAGTTCAAAGTCCAAAGTCGCGCGGATGATTATGTTGATTTGATTTGCGAAGAAATGCTGCCGATTGTCGCCGACTTGCGACGGAGCGAGCGAAATTACAAAGGGCTTTTCAAAAATAAACCGTTTTTTGTTGACATTTTTTGCGAGAAAAACGCTTTCGATTTGAAGCAGTCAAAAAAGATTTTACAGAAGGCGAAAGGTCTAGGTTTCGACTTAAAGGCGCACGTCGACGAATTTACAAATCTCGGCGGTGCGCGAATGGCAATCAAACTCGGCGCGACTTCAATTGACCATTTAGACACAATTTCGGATGATGAAATTTTGCTTCTTGCAGATTCAAAAACAATCGGCGTTGTTACGCCAACCGTGAATTTTAATTTTGGTTCAAAAGAATTTGCCGACGCCCGAAAAATGATTGACGCCGGCTGTGCGATTGCCGTTTCGACTGATTATAATCCCGGTTCAGCGCCGTGTCCTTCGCTTCCAGCTGCAATGGCAATCGCCTGTCGCTATCAAAAACTTTTACCGTCTGAGGCGTTAAACGCGGCGACGATAAATGCGGCTTTTGCGGTTGGTTTAGGCGATAATATTGGCTCAATCGAAAGCGGAAAACAAGCTGATGTTTTGATTTTGGATACAGACGATTATCGGCAATTAGCTTGCGAATTCGGCGGAAATTCAGTTGAAACGGTAATAAAAAGGGGTAAGAAAATCGTTTGAACCGCAGATTAACACAGATAAACACAGATAAATTTTTTCGAAATCTATGCTAATCTGTTTTCATTTACGGTTAATTTTCTTATGAAAGAAATAGTTTTAGACGGCGAAAATCTCACCTTCGAGCAGGTTCTCGCAATCGCTTATGGCAAACCGAATAGCCCGCGCGTTTTGCTGTCGGAAAAGGCGAAAACAAAAGTCAATCGCGCCGCCGAAGCCGTTCAGACATTGCTCGAACGTGGCGAGATTGCTTACGGCATCACGACCGGTTTCGGCGCGTTCAAAGATAAAACCATCTCGCCGGAAGAATCCGACGAACTGCAAAAAAATATCGTTTTAAGCCACGCCGTCGGCGTCGGAAAGCCTTTCGACCTTCCCACGACAAGAGCGATTATGCTGATTCGCGCCAATACTTTAGCGCGCGGATTTTCCGGCATCAGGCTTGAAACTTTAGAATTGCTTTTAGAATTCTTAAATCGCGGCGTTCACCCTTTAATCCCGGAAAAGGGAAGTTTAGGCGCCAGCGGAGATTTAGCGCCGCTCGCTCATATGGCTTGCGTTCTTATAGGCGAAGGAGAAGCCGAATTTGAAGACGAAATCTTAAGCGGCGGAAATGCGTTAAGAAAAGCCGCTTTAGAACCCGTGAAACTTGCGGCAAAGGAAGGCTTGGCTTTAACCAACGGCACGACCGTAATGACTGCCGTCGGCTTACTTGAAACTCACAAAGCAAAAAACCTTGCCGAAGTTGCCGACGTTTCCGGTTGTCTTTCACTTGAAGCCTTAAGCGGAACGGTTCTGGCTTTTGACGGAAGGATTCACGCCTTGCGCCCGCATCCGCGTCAGATAGAATGCGCTAAAAATCTCCGCGAAATTTTAGAAGGAAGCGATTTTACTCGTTGTTTTGAACCGTCAAATTGTCAGGACGCATACACTTTGCGATGTATGCCGCAAGTTCATGGCGCGTGCCGCGACGCGATTGCCTATGCTGAATGGGTTGTTAATATAGAACTTAACGCGGTAACGGACAATCCTTTGATTTTTTGTGATGAAACGAGTGAAGAGATTGAAGTAATCTCCGGCGGGAATTTTCACGGCGAGCCGCTTGCATTAGCGTTTGATTATTTAGCGATGGCGCTTTCGGAAATCGGCAACATCTCGGAAAGAAGAATTATGCGGCTGACCGACGAAAACTCTAACGCGCATGTTTTACCGCCTTTTTTAACCGAAAACGGCGGGTTAAATTCCGGCTTTATGCTTGTCCAATACACCGCCGCCGCGCTTTGCACCGAAAACAAAGTTTTATCGCATCCGGCTTCGGTTGACACGATTCCGAGTTCGGCAAACGTCGAAGACCACGTTTCGATGGGCGTTACATCAGCGTTAAAATTACGACAGATTGCCGAAAATCTCGAATACATTTTAGCTTTAGAATTATTTTGCGCGGCGCAAGGAATTGATTTTCGCCGAAAACAAATCGGGAAAGATAAAAAACTCGGAAAAAAAACGCAGCCTGTTTATGATTTGATTCGGAAAAAAGTTCCGTTTATCGAAAAAGATTGTTATATGAAAAATTATATCGAAACGATGCGGGAGATTGTTGCAAAAGCATAGATTGTTTGAATCAAGGGTTAGAAGGATGAAATTTCTTTGCGGAGCTTCGCGTAACCCTTCACGTTCTTTGCGTTACAGAAATTTAGTATCCAAAGACTCGCTAAGGCTTACGCGAAGAAACGCAGAGAAAACTTCTGTTTTTCAAAGTGTTTTTTCTACTCTTGATTAACATAGATTGATTTTAATGAGCTTAGAAATTCAAGAAAACGTGGCTTTAGCCGAATTTACAACCTTGAAAATTGGCGGAAAAGCCCGTTTTTTTGTTTCCGCCCGCAATGAAAATGAAATTGTTGAGGCGTTAGATTTTGCCGAAAAAAACGATTTGGAAACTTTTATTCTCGGCGGCGGCAGCAATGTTTTAATCGCCGACGAAGGTTTCAACGGATTGGTTTTGCAAATTGCGCTCAGAGGCGTTTCGATTATCGCCGAAAAGGACGGAATGGTTTTTGTAACGGTTGCGGCAGGCGAAGATTGGGACAGGTTTGTCGCCTTTTGTGTTGAAAACAAATTGGCTGGCATCGAATGTTTGAGCGGCATTCCGGGTTTCGTTGGCGGAACTCCAGTGCAAAATGTCGGCGCGTACGGGCAGGAAGTTTCCGAAACGATTGTTTCGGTTCGATGTATAAATCGTAAAACACGGAAATATTCCGAATTCAGCCATGCCGAGTGCAAATTTGCATATCGTTTCAGCATATTTAACACAACCGAAAAAAATCTCTATGTTGTTTTGAGCGTTACTTTTGCTTTGAAATTGCACGGCGAACCAAAAATTGTTTACAAGGATTTGCAAAATTACTTCGGCGACAAAAAGCCGAGTTTGCAAGAAACGAGAGCCGCCGTTTTAGAAATTCGCGCTGCTAAATCAATGGTGATTGACATTAATGACGCAAATTCAAAAAGCGTAGGTTCATTTTTCAAAAATCCGATTGTCAATTGCGAAGAATTTGCGCAAATCGAGCAGGCGGCAAAAAAAATCAATCTTGAAAATGTTCCGTTTTATAAAGCGAGCGAGCAAACGGTAAAAATTCCTGCTGCCTGGCTGATTGAAAAAAGCGGTTTTGAAAAAGGATTTCGGCTCGGAAACGCCGGTCTTTCAACCAAACACACGCTCGCCATCGTAAATCTCGGAAACGCAAAGGCGAGAGATGTTTTAAACTTAAAAGAAGAAATACAATTGAAAGTAAAAGAAAAATTCGAAATTGTTCTAAAACCCGAGCCCGTTTTTGTCGGATTTGAAAACAGTTCAAAGCACGATTAAAAGTCGTGCTTTTTTAATGTATAATCAAAAAAAATAGTTTGAAACCTGAGAAATTAAGATTAAATTTCCTTTAGTCTTTTAAAACATTTGTCTAAACTGGGCGAGTTTTTTCTTGCCGCCTTTATATCCCAAAATTCGGAGACAAATCTTTTTATTTCAGAAGTGTATAATTTCCCTACTTGAGCAGTTGAGTTTTGTTCAGGCACCAAAGAAGACCGAATTTTAGAAGAACGAGAGTTTCTGGCTATATTAACGAGTTTTTGTTTTGGATCGTTTTCACTTTCTGGATGTGTAGGAATCTTTTCAAGATTAACATTCAGAAATTTAGCTATGTTTTTACGGTCAGCTAATATCCAACTTTCAATTTCTCTAACAACAGTTCTAAAAATCATCAGATTGTTTTTATGTGGTAACCAATTTGAAATAACCTCTGGCGGACAGTCATATCCTGTATCCATAAAATCTACCAATACCAAATAGCAGATGTTTTGGGCAGATTTATTAAAATCTGCAATTTTATTTTTGATATAGACAGAGCCTTTTTTTCCGTAACACGTTCCAACTTGATGACCAAGTTCACAAACAATTTTGTTTGCTACGACTTCATCTATTTCACCTTCAACCAAAAGATTTACAACCGTCATTTTTTACAAAGAGAAGAGAAGTTCTTGAATGCCTTGAGGAGATGATTTAGGAAGTATAACGTCCGCAATACTCAAACCATTTCTTAATTGTTCCATTTCTTCTGGAGAATCCAATGGAGAAACAAGTTTTGTTCCGTCTGGGCTTGGTTCTAATCTGATTATTTCTTCGCCTCCGATTCCTTTATCGGCAAGCATTTCTTCGGAGAATGTGCTGATAATTACTTGCCTTCTTATTTTACGAGAACGAAATATTTTTTCAATCATTGCTGGAAGTAGACGAACTACTTCCTTATGCAAAGATAACTCAGGCTCTTCCATGAGAAGAGTTCCATCTCCTTCAAAAAGCGACCATAGTAGACCAAATAAACGGAGCGTTCCGTCGGAAAATTGAGATTCAAATTGTTTTCCTGCGTGAGGTCTCCAATGCTCGAAAATTCCTTCCAAATGAGGAATACCCGAACTGTCACGGCTAACTTTTAATTCTTTTAACTGGGGAACGGCAATCTGTAAAACAGATTCGATTTTCTTCAGACGTGAATCTCGAATATTAGGTCTTGTTCTTTCAACTCGATGAAGAAAATCTCTACCGAACGGGTCATTGCTGATTGAAACCGGTGAAAAACCTTTTGAATCTCTTACCACTTGGGGAATTAAATGTTGGTAATTGATACTTTGAAAAAAATTAGTAATTGAACGAAATTTGTTGTTTGCAGTAAGTTGCTCCAACGATGTCTGAGAAAGTCTTGCGATATCTTTTTTATCGTCGGTATCCGGTCTGTCTAAAAGAATTTTTCCGTTATGTTCCACTCTTTCGGACTTAATTATTGGATTGCGATTTTGATTTTGACCAAAACTCAAATGATAAATCCAAATTGAATCGTCATCATCTTTTATTTCAACCTCAATCGAAATATCCGGTTTCTGTCTGGCAAATAAACATCGAATGGCAGAAACTCCATTCCGGGTTTCAATTGCTTGTTTAAAACCGCCACCCGTGTCAAGCGAGATTTCTCGGAGAAAACGAAAAATATCCAAAAAATTTGATTTGCCTGAGGCATTAGGTCCAATTAAAAATAACCTGCGGGATAAATTAATTTCACCTTTGCGAAAATTTTTCCAATTTTCAATTTTTAATCTTTGAATGAACATTTAAGCAATACTCACTGATACTGTATAATTTCCACAATTTACTATGCTTCTATTATTACAGTAATTTGTAAAATGCCCAAACGAACAGATATTCACAAAATTTTAATCATCGGTTCGGGTCCGATTGTCATCGGACAGGCTTGCGAATTTGATTATTCGGGAACGCAGGCGTGTCGCGCGCTCAAACAAGAAGACTTTGAAATCGTTTTGGTAAATTCAAATCCGGCGACGATTATGACCGACCCGGAAATGGCGGACAAAACTTACATCGAGCCTTTAACAGTTGAAACTGTTGCCGCAATTATCGAAAAAGAAAAACCAGACGCGGTTTTGCCGACTGTTGGCGGGCAAACCGCGCTGAATCTGGCGGTTGAACTTTACGAAGCGGGCGTTCTGGAAAAATTCGACGTGAAATTAATCGGCGCAAACATTAATTCTATAAAAGTCGGTGAAGACCGCGAACTTTTCAAAAAAGCGATGGAAGAGATCGGCATTCCGACGCCGAAAGGCGGTTTCGCGCACAACTGGGAAGAAGCAAAAAAAATTGTCGAAGAAACCGATTATCCGGCAATTATTCGTCCGAGTTTTACGCTTGGCGGAACGGGCGGCGGAACTGCTTTTAACCCGGAAGAATTTGAAGAAATGGTTGAAAACGGATTAACGGCTTCTCCGGTTTCGCAAGTTTTAATTGAAGAATCAATTATCGGTTGGAAGGAATTTGAACTCGAAGTGATGCGCGACCTCAACGATAATGTCGTGATTATTTGCTCGATTGAAAATTTTGACCCGATGGGCGTTCACACCGGCGATTCGATTACGGTTGCGCCCGCGCAAACTTTAACCGATGTCGAATATCAGCGTTTACGGGATATGTCTATCAAATGTATCCGCAAAGTCGGCGTCGAAACGGGGGGCTCGAACATTCAATTTGCGGTTAATCCTGAAAACGGCGACGTGCGGATTATTGAAATGAATCCGCGCGTTTCGCGTTCTTCGGCGCTGGCTTCAAAAGCAACCGGCTTTCCGATTGCGAAAATCGCCGCCAAGCTCGCCGTCGGTTACACATTAGACGAAATTCCGAACGATATTACAAAAAAAACTCCGGCAAGTTTCGAGCCGACAATTGATTACGTCGTCACGAAAATTCCGAAATGGGCGTTTGAAAAATTCCCCGGCGCGGAAGATGTTTTGGGAACGCAAATGAAATCGGTTGGCGAAGTGATGGCAATCGGCAGAACTTTTAAGGAAAGTCTTTTCAAAGGCTTGCGCTCGCTCGAAGCCGTCAAACCGCTCAGGCTGCAAGACGTTCCCGACCACGTTATGCAGCAAAAATTATCGCGTCCGAATTCAAACAGATTTTCCTATATAACCTACGCGCTCCAGCACGGTTACACCATCGGCGAAGTTCATCGCCTGACAAAAATTGACCCGTGGTTTCTTGAGCAATTGCAGGACGTGATGCTTCTTCAGGAAAGAATTGTCGAGCGTTCGTTAAACGACATTCCGACAGAAGTTTTGCGAACGGTAAAAGAATATGCGCTTTCAGACAGACGAATCGCGTATTTGACCGAATCAACCGAAAAAGATGTGCGCGAGCGCAGAAAAAATCTTGATATAAAACCGGTTTATAAGCGCGTAGATACTTGCGCCGCCGAGTTTGAAAGTTTTACGCCGTATCTTTATTCGACTTATGAAGAAGAATGCGAAGCCGCGCCGACAGACAGGAAAAAAATAATGATTTTGGGTTCTGGTCCGAACCGCATTGGACAGGGAATTGAGTTTGATTATTGCTGCTGCCACGCGAGTTTCGCGCTGCGAGACGCGGGATTTGAAACGATAATGGTCAACTGCAATCCCGAAACGGTTTCAACGGATTACGATACCTCAGACCGTCTATATTTCGAGCCGTTGACGTTTGAAGATGTGATGAACATTGTGGAAACGGAAAATCCCGACGGCGTGATTGTTCAGTTTGGCGGACAAACGCCTTTAAATTTAGCCGACAAACTTTATGAAGCTGGCGTTCCGATTATCGGAACTTCGCCCGATTCGATTGATTTGGCTGAAGACAGAAAACGGTTTGGTACGTTGCTAAACGATTTGAAAATTCCTTCGCCGGAAAACGACACTGCGACTTCGGCGGAAGAAGCAAAAAAATGCGCGGCGAAAATCGGTTACCCGATTATCGTGCGTCCGAGCTATGTTTTAGGCGGACGCGCAATGGCGATTGTTTACGACGAGCAGACTCTGGACGAATATATGCGGACGGCGGTTGACGCCTCGCCGGAGAAGCCAATTTTGATTGATAAATTTCTTGAACGCGCCGTCGAAATTGACGTTGACGCGCTGGCGGATGAAACCGCCTGCATAATCGCCGGAATTCAGGAACATATCGAAGAAGCGGGAATTCATTCGGGCGATTCGAGCAGCGTTTTACCGGCGCAAAAAATCGCCGCCGAACATCTCGAAACCATCAAACATTACACTCGGCTTTTGGCAAAAGCGTTAAAAGTAAAAGGTTTGATGAACATTCAATTCGCTGTTAAAGACAATCGAGTTTATGTTTTGGAAGTCAACCCGCGGGCTTCGCGCACCGTTCCGTTTGTTGCTAAAGCGACGGGAATTCAAATTGCAAAAATCGCTTCGCTTGTTATGGCAAATGTGAAGACTTTAAAAGATTTTGATTTGCCGGAAGTTTTAAACGTGCCGAAAATTTTTGTTAAATCGCCCGTCTTTCCGTTCAAGAAATTTGCGGGTGTTGACCCGATTCTCGGACCTGAAATGCACTCGACCGGCGAAGTTATGGGCGCAGGTGACGATTTCGGCGAAGCATACGGCAAAGCAATGGTCGCGGCAGGAATCGAATTGCCGCTCGCGGGAAAAGCATTTATCTCGGTCAATGACAAGGACAAAGGAAAAGCCGTCGTTTTAGCGAGAAGATTAAACAATCTCGGTTTCGATTTGATTGCGACTTACGGAACATCGCAAAGATTGCTCGAAGTTGGTCTCGAAGGCGAAGCGGTTTTCAAAGTCAATGAAGGACGCCCAAACGTTGTTGACTACATCAAACGCGGCGAGATTTCTTTGATTATAAACACGCCGCTCGGCAAAACTTCGCATTTTGACGAGCAGGCAATTCGCCGCGCCGCGTTGCAATTTAACGTGCCATGCGTTACGACAATAACCGGCGCGGAAGCATTAATTGAAGCGATTGCGACGAAGAAATCACAGGGGAAAATTAATGTCAGGAGTTTGCAGCAGATTCACGAAATTAAAAAAATTCTAACGGCTGATGAAGGTCAATAAAAATATGAAAAGGAAAATTTTTCAAGTCGCGTTTTTTTGTTTAGTTTTTGCTAGTTTTACAAATGTTTTTGCGCAACGAGATTTGGGCGTGCGCCCGACCGATTCCGGCGGCATTTTGATGCCTGAACAAGCGGCTTATGACGTGAAACATTATGATTTGAATTTGCGCGTCAATCCGTTGGAGCAATCAATTAAAGGGGTTTTGACGGTGAAAGCAAACATCGTCAAGCCGATTGACAAATTCGTGCTTGACCTCGACACGCCGCTGACGGTTGAATCGGTCGCGCTCGTCAACGGAAAAAAACAAGAATCGCTAAAGTTTGAACGTAGAGAAGGGAAAATCTGGATTGCTTTTCCGAGTAGGCAGAAAGCGGGAAAAACAGTTGACGTGCGCGTCATTTATTTCGGTAAACCTCGTGTCGCGCCGCGTCCGCCGTGGGTTGGTGGTTTTGTCTGGTCAAAAACTACTGGCGGTTCGCCCTGGTTTGCGACCGCCGTGCAGAATGACGGCGCTGATTTGTGGTTTCCGGTGAAAGACCATCCATCGGACAAAGCCGACACTTTTTCGCTGCATTTTACAGTGCCTGAGCCGCTCATCGCCGCTTCGAACGGGAAATTGCAGTCCATCGTTAAAAACGCGGATGGAACTCGAACTTTCAACTGGTTTGTTTCAAATCCGGCGAGCAATTACGTTATTGCGCTCAACGTCGCCCCGTATAAATTGATTGAAGATAAAATGCAATCGGTGGCGGGCGATACGATTCCGATAGCGTTTTATGTTTTGCCCGAACACTTTGATAAAGGACAAGATTTAATAAATAAAACAAAAGATTATGTGCGGTTTTTTGAAGAATATTTGGGACCGTACCCGTTTCGCGCAGATAAATTGGGTATTGCCGAAACACCGCATCTCGGAATGGAACATCAAACAATAATCGCTTATGGAAATGAGTTTCGATACGACCCGGACGGCGTCGATACGCTGATGTTTCACGAACTAGGACACGAATGGTGGGCAAATCTCGTAACTGCGAGCGATTGGAATGATTTCTGGATTCACGAAGGTTTCCAATCATTTATGGACGCGTTTTACAAAGAAAAACTGAAAGGCAGAGAAACGTTTATAAAAAGTTTGCCTGCGCGGATAAAAAATACGAAAAACGTCAAACCCGTCGCGCCGCGCGAGCCGCGCACGACAACCGAAATGTATATGCTGCCGCCCGATTATACAAAAAGCGACAGCGACATTTATGGCAAAGGCGCGTTGATTTTGAACTCGCTGCGTTTTCTTATCGGCGAAGACGCTTTCTTTAAATCATTGCGAAAAATGGCTTATCCAAAGTCAAAAATGGAACGAGTTACAAACGGCAAACAAACCCGTTTGGTTGTAACCGATGATTTTCTGCGAATCGCCGAACAACAATCGGGTAAAGAACTCGATTGGTTTTTTGAGCTTTATCTGCGCCAGCACGTTTTGCCAAAATTGATTGCGGAAACAAAACCGAATCAGCTTGTTCTACGATGGGAAACGCCGAATAATATGCCGTTTCCGATGCCGGTAGAAGTCAAAATCGGCAATGAAACAAAGCGTTACGAATTGCCGGACGGAAAGGTGATGATTCCGCTTCCGCAAGATGCTGAATATGTCGTTGACCCAAACGGCTGGCTTTTGAAATCTTTATAATTTGATTTTTCTTTCTTGCCAAAATTATTTTGGGAACAAAATCTTAAAGGGTTAATGTGAATAATTATTACGAGAAGAAAAAAGTTTTAGCGTTGATTTTAGCGGGCGGCGTCGGCGGCAGACTCGGACTTTTGACGGAAAATCGCGCAAAGCCAGTTGTGCCTTTCGCAGGCTTTTACCGTTTAATAGATTTTGCCTTGAGCAACTGCATGCACAGTAAAATTTCCGATGTCTGGGTCATCGAACAATACGAACTGCATTCCTTGAACGAGCATTTATCAAATGGCAGACCTTGGGATTTAGACCGAACATACGGCGGATTGCAAGTTTTACCGCCCTTTGAAAACAGAAACGAATCTGAAAAGGAAGGCGGATTTGCCAACGGAAATGCCGACGCGATTGTTCGCCATCAAAATTTTATTCAAGAATTCGATCCCGACATTTTGATTGTTTTGAGCGCCGACCATATTTATCGGCTTGATTTCCGCGATGTTATCGAGGCACATTTGGAAAAAAACGCGGCTTTAACAATGGTTACGACAAAAGTTCCGAAAACCGAATCGGCTTCGCGTTTCGGCGTTGTCGAAGTAGAAAAAGACGGGCGCGTGACGAATTTCCAATATAAACCCGACAAACCGAAAGGCAATTTAATAACGACAGAAGTTTTCGTTTATGATGCGAAAATGTTGTTCAAAACTTTGAAAGAATTTACCGCGAAAAATAAGGATTTGAAAGATTACGGAAACGAATTAATTCCGTATTTTGTCGAAAACAAAGCAGCTTTTGAATTTCGCCATAACGGTTACTGGCGTGATGTCGGCACGATTAAAAGTTACTGGCAGGCGAATATGGATTTGTTGGATGAACAAACAAAATTTGTTTTAGACGACGAAGATTGGAGAATTTTAACGCTTGCCGCGCAGCGCGTTCCGGCTTTTATTTACGGTTCGGCGGATGTGCGAAACAGTCTTGTTTCGCCCGGCTGTAAAGTAAAAGGAACAGTTAAAAAATCGGTTTTGAGCGCCGGCGTGACGATTGAAAAAGGGGCGGAAGTTTCCGATTCGGTAATTTTGCCGAATGCCGTGGTTGAAGAAGGAATAAAATTGGAAAAAACAATTGTTGACGCTGGCGTTATCGTTTCAAAACGGAAATTGGAAAAATTAAAAGAGCTGAAACAAAAAAATAAAAACGATATTTTCGTTATTGGCAAATATAAAATTCAGGCGGAAAGCGAACTCGAAGAAAAATAGATTTGATTCGCTAAAGAGAAAAACAAAAAATAAAGTATGGCGAGCAACGAAAAAATTCGCGCTGTTGTCGTCACCATCAGCGATTCGCGCTCTGAAACAGATGATGTTTCAGGCTCGATCTTAATCGCGCTTTTAAAGGAAATCGGAGCGCAGACGGTTGATAAAATAATTGTCTCGGACAATTTTGAACATTTGCGAAATACGCTTTACAGTTTGTGCGAACGCGAAGACGCGAATTTGATAATTACAACCGGCGGAACGGGATTCTCAGAACGTGACAATACGCCGGAGGCGACACGCGCCGTAATTGAAAAGGAAGCACCGGGTTTGGCGGAAGCGATGCGGTCGGGAACTCTGAAAAATACGCCGATGGCAATGCTTTCACGCGGCGTTTGCGGTATTCGCAAAAATTCATTAATAATAAATCTGCCGGGTTCGCCAAAAGGCGTGCGCGAATGTTTTGCGGTTATCAAGCCAGTCTTGCCGCACGCGATAAATTTAATTGCGGGAAATACAAATCACGGTGAATGATTTCTTTAAAGTAAAGACTTCATTATTATAATGAAAGTTGAAATTTATCTTTCCGGTTAAAATTAAACTATCTGACAATCTCGCTCACAACTTGCCCGTTGATAATCGTTCCGGTGCAATGTGTCGTATATTCAAACGGGTCTCCGTCATACATCGCTAAATCAGCGTCTTTCCCTTTTTCAAGCGAGCCGATTCGACGGTCGAGACCAAGAATTCTTGCGGCGTCAATCGTAATTGTGGCAAGCGCGTCCCGCATTGATAAACCGTTTGCCGCAGCAGCACCGGCTTCAAATAACACGACGCGCGTTTTCGGAACGTAAGTTTCATAACCGCTTTGCAGGTCAAATGAAATTCCCGCCCGTTTTAATTTGGAAGCGTTTTCCATACTCAAATTTTCGGTTTCGCCGCCCGCGCGATACATTGTCGGGTGAACAATGACGGGAAAGCCCGACGCCTTTATTTCGTCTAAAACAAGATGCGCTTCCGACGCGCCGTCCAGAATTATGCGGATATTAAATTCTTTGGCTAACCGAATCGCCGTCATAATATCTTGAGCGCGATGCGCGGTAATGAGAAGCGGAATTCGGCGACGCGTGACCGTTTGCATCATCTCGCCGCGCAAATCGGTTGCGGGCAGCGCGGAGGTTAAAGTTTGATTGCCCGCATTTTGATTATTCGGTGTCGGCGGATTATTCAACATCGAATTCGGATTGCTGACATTCGGGCTGTTGTCGTTGTTTGCCGGATTGTTTCCGGCGTTTCGATTGTTCGCGTTGTTTTGATTAGTTCTGTCTGTTCTTGCGCTGTCGGCTTTGCGAACCGCTTCAAAGGCTTTTATTAATTCGGCGCGAAGCATCGCCGCTTGTTTTGCGCGGGTTCCCGGAGATTTTCCGCTGCCCGCCAGCGAACTTTCTCCAAGCGTAACGGCAATCATCGCCATCGGAACAATAGCGGCTTCGTCAGCAGTTTTGCCGAAAGTTTTGACAATCATCGTTTGACCGGAGACGAGCGCGGCAGGTGCGTGTCCGGTATGAACGGTTGTGACGCCAAAACTTCTGACCCATTCAATAAGTTTTTCTTCCGGGTTGTAAGCGTCAATGGCGCGAAGCTCGGGCTGCATCGGCGAAGACGTTTCAATCTGCATCTGCTCGTGCGGCTGATTCATATGACCGGCTAACCCGATAACACTGTGCGCGTCAATCAATCCGGGCGTAACAACTTTGGCGGAAATTACGCGGTAATTGCTCGGTATTTTTATTTGATTTGCCGAACCGACGGCTTCGATTTTACCTTTATTCAACAAAACGACGCCGTTGCTAATCGGCTCGCCAGCCATTGTCCAGACGGTTTCACCGCGGACGGCAATTTGCGCGTGGGCAGTAAAGGAAAAAATAACCGCAAAGACGCAGAGACGCAGAGGATTTTTAAGCAAATTCATGAATAGATTTCTTTTCTTTTCTCTGCGTCTCTGCGTCTTTGCGGTAGAAAAATTCTTAATCACTATTTTTGCCCTCCCAAATCATCGTCAAAACAGTCTATATGTATAAATCTGTCGCTGCTTGCGCCAAAACCGCCGACAGCCGTTAAGAAATCTTTGGCGTCCGAGCGGTCAAAAACCTTTTTTCCTTCTACCCAAGTCTGCAAAACATGCGTGTAAACGCTCAACGGTTCGCCGGAAAGAACGATAAAATCGGCATCTTTCCCGACTTCCAGTGAACCGACGCGGTTTTGCAAATCGAGCATCATCGCGTTTGCCATCGTCATTCCGTATAAAGCCTTTTCGCGCGACATTCCCGAACGCACGGCGAGACCGGCGGAACGCAGGAAAAAGCGCGAATCGGTAATGTAATCGTCAGTGTGAAAACCGACAAGAGCGCCTGATTTTTCGAGCGCCGCGCCGTTTTCAAATTTAATATCAACGGTTTCGAGCTTTCCGCCTGGACTGTCGATTAAAATTATTGAAGAAGGAACTCGCGCTTTTGCGATTTCGTCGGCTACCTTCCACGCTTCGGAGACGTGCTGCAGAACGACCTTAAAACCGAACTCTTTTTGCAGCCGCAAAACGGTCATAATATCGTCGTGCCGGTGCGTGTGAAAATGAACGGTTCGTTTTCCGTCAAGCACTTCGACCAGAGTTTCCAACGCTAAATCACGAGCCGGCATTTTCGATACATCTTTTCCGGCGCGGCGAATTTTATCTCGATAATCCAGAGCCTTGACGAATTGTTCGCGGACGAGCGCGGCGGACTTTGAGCGTGAGCCGGGAAAATTTCCGCCGCCGGAACGAAGACTGTTTGTACCGTTGGCGAATTTTATTCCGCCCGCGTAGTTTCCGGCTTTGTCGTAAATCAGCAAATCTTCAACCGTCTTGGCATCGTCGCGCAACTTTAAGTAAAGCGTTTGACCGCTATTTAAATGACCGGAGCCGGGCATTACATTAACGGTTGTGATTCCGCCGGATTGCGCGCGTTGAAGACTGGAGGCACGCGGATTTAACGAATCCAAAAGCCGAACGTCCGGTTGAATCGGGCTTGAGCCGTCGGCGCCTGCGCCTTCGCCGATATGACTGTGTGAATCAACTAAACCGGGCATAATCGTTTTGCTCTGTAAGTCAAAAGTTTGCACGTCAGATGAAAGTCGAACGGTTCGCGCGTCACCGACGGCAGTAATTTTCCCGTTCTGAATGAGCAGAATGCCGTTTTCAATCGGCTGTCCGACAACGGGAATTATTCTGGCGCCGACAAAAGCGATCGGCTTCTGCTGTCCGAAAGCTGAAATACTAACTGCCAAAAAAACAAAAATACAAAAAATACGACCTTTCATTTTATTTTTCCTTAGAGTTGAATGAAAAAGAGTTGTAACGATAAAGTGCATCGAAAATTTATTACTGTCAAGAATAGGCAATCTAATCTGCCGCTTTTTTATTTATCGGCAGAAATATCGAAAAAATTGTGCCGCTTGAATTGTTTTTGGAAACTTCGATTTTTCCCCGATGCGCTGTAACGATTCCGTAGCAAACGGCTAAACCTAATCCGGTGCCGCTGCCGGCGGATTTGGTTGTATAAAACGGGTCAAAAATTTTTTTCAAATCTTTTTCTTCGATGCCTTTTCCGCTGTCGGCAATTTCTATTTTGATTCCGCTTTTTTCGCCGGTTGTTTTGATAAAAAGCACGCCGCCATTAGGCATCGCGTCGCGGGCGTTTAAAAATAAATTTAAGAAAACTTGCTGAAGTTGGTCGGCGTCGGCGAAAACCTTCGGAATATCGGCAGTCAGGTTTTTCCTTATTTGTAATTTTTGGAACGATTTGTCGAAACTTGCGAGCCGCAGACTTGTTTCAATAACTTCGTTAACGAAAACCAAACTTTTTGCCGCCGGACGAACACGCGCAAAATCCATCATATCGCGCGTAACTTGTGATATTCGCGTTATCTGTATAGAAATTAACTTTAACCGTTCCTTTGCGTCAGCGTCTAAATCTTGCTTTGACTGCATCATTTGAATCAAAGACGAAATTGAAGCCAGCGGATTATTCACCTCGTGAGCGACGCCCGCAGCGAGCGTTCCCATTGCCGCGAGTTTTTCGGTACGAATTAACTGCTCGTTAAGTTTTTTAAGCTGTTCGATATCCGAAGCCATTTTCCGGCTCATTTCGTTAAACGATTCGGCAAGCAGCCCGATTTCATCATTGGTTTTTCTTAAATCAACTTCTTTTCCGTATTCGCCTTCGGTAACGTCCAAAGCAGCAAGCGTAATTTTCTGAAGCGGGCGAGAGATTGAGCGAACAATCAGCAGAACAAGCACCAGATTCGGCACAAGCGCTGAAATGACGCTGAAAACCAGGTATTTGCGCCACGCTTCAAACGTCATTCCGTCTTGAAACGCCCACCAGACAATCGGAATTTGAAAAATCAAAAAGCTGATAATGGCAACCGAAGCGATGCTTAAAGCGATTTTATATGTGATTGGAAAAAGCCGAAATTCGGTGAGAGCGGTTTGCAGCGAAAAAAGTTTGAAATTCGAGATGGCGTAAGCATAAATTAAAACGCCGGGCAGAACAAAAATTGTGCTGTAGGGAAGCAAATCGTAAATTCCGAAAAACGGCAGAACAATGTTTGCCAGAGTTTTAAGAATACCGGTAATCGCTACCGCCCAGAGAATCGCGCCGATTTGCTGACCTTTTTGCGAGTTGCGATAAACGTTGTATTTGCGAAAAAGAATTGTCGCGCCGTAGCCGAAAATAAAGTAAACGTAAACGACAAAGACATAAGCAAGCGGCGCAAGATTTATAAAAAAACGCCCGTCGCCGAAGCCGACGTTGTGCCACAAAAGTCCAAGCATCACTGCCGGAATTAAAATCAAACCCGGCGAAAAGATTACGGCGGCGCGTTTTCGCGGCGTGCGCGAATTTTCGGGAAAAACCCAGGCGAAAATTACCAACGCGCACTGCATCAAAAGAGCGATAACGAAACTCGTCGCTGCCCACCAGTTGGAAGAAATGTTTTCGTTTTGAAAATTCCAAAAAATTAAATCTTTAACCGTCCAAAGTCCGAGAAAGGCAATAAATGCGGCGAAGGTTTGATGAGCGCGGTTTCGCGGATTGGCGACGAAAACGTAAAATCCAAGCAGGACAAGTAGGAAAAGCGCGAAAAGATGAAGCAGAACAAGCATCAATCAAATGTTAGACGGTTCAGCGCAAAACGCAAAACGAAACTCGATGCAATCTTCTGATTCTATTTACAAGCCGAGAAAAAACGCGGAAACAACAAATGAAATACCGAAGGCAAGCGGAAGAAAATGTTTCCGGTCAATTTTATCACCGCATTTTAATAGCCGGTGAAAAACAGCAAAAATCGGCAAAGCAAACGCACCAACAACCGCGCCGAGCAAAGCGCCAACAACCGCTCCGACAATAAAAATAATCGCGCCGCTCGCGCCGCCTGCCATTACTCCCCAGAAAACTCCGACAAAAGGCAAGGCTAAAATCATTCGGTGCCACGAAGTCTTTTCAAACTCGGCTATGATTTTGCCGATAAGTTTTCCAGAAAAAAATCCAACCAATGCCGAAACTAAATTTACAACGAAGACAAAGCCGAGAATCCAAAATTCATCGCTGTTGAAAATTCGTGCATCGATAAAAAGCCTTATAAAAATAGCAGCAGGCGGGAAAATTCCGAGAAGCAGACCGAAATAGGCAAAAGCGTTTTCAATAGAAATTGGATTTTTCATCAAAATCAATTCTGTTTTTTCACGCGGCGAATTACAGATGGCTCTCTCAAGCGCCGTTTCAGCATTAGTTTTCAAGAGAAGTTCTAATCTTTGCTCGGGAAGTTCGTCGTAGCGTTCAAGGTCTGCAGATGTAAAGAATTTTGTTTGACGGCTGACGGTTTCGCTAATTCTCTGTTCCATAACTCCTTCTTTGAACGTTTAACAGCAAATTCTTTTTCGTTTTGCGAACGCCCCCAAAATAATTTTTCGATTTGGCTTTGCGCTTCAAAATCATTTAAAAGTGTAACAAACTCAACAACTAATGACCGAAGTCTTTTTTCGTCCGAATGAAAAGCAAATAATTTGTTAATAATCTGTAAAAAATCTTTTCGCGCCGAATTTTGATGATCAATTATCCGTTTCCAGTTGCGTCTATGAAAACAAACTGCAGACAATTTGTTTTTGTTGCCGGCGATTCGAAAAAAGTTTTCTTCCGCCGACGTTGTTTGAGCATTTTGATTGTAGGCAGCAATTGTTAAACCGGCGTAACGCTGACAAACCTCACGAAATTCATAAATAGATATTTGCGAATCGTTCTCAAAACAAAAAAATTCAATTTGTTTTTGTATTAGAAACAAATTTTTTTCATTTACGAAAGTTTTTTTGAAATCGGATTTTGGAGCGGTTTTTTTCGATAATTCATATTTCTCAGCACTAACTTTCAATAAATGAAAAGCTGCGCACGGAACCCAGAAGACAAATACAAAAAATGATTTCGGTAAATTTGTTTTTGAAATATGGGTTTCGCGGGTTTGAAAATAATAATGCACCGCAAACGGGGCGCCGCAAGTTGAGTAAATGATTATTAAGTCAAAAATATCCATTGCGTTTATTAAACGGCAACGGTTATGCCAATAATTTTTTTGTTTGTAAAGCAGCATTTTTTTTGTTTTGAAATCGATAACACCGAAGTTGAATTTAAAGTAATGGAACAAACCGGATGTCAATTTCGTTTGAGAAAGTTAGCAATCCGCAAATTGATGCAAAATAGTTTGCAGTTTGCAAAAGCAAAAGATTGTTGAGAATTTGTTGGCATATAAATTGCTGGTTACTAAAACGAGATTTCCAACCGACTTTCTCAAAAAAATAAAAAATTTAGAATTAACAAGCAGGGAAGTGAAAGTATGACCGTCAAAGCCAAAGTAAAAGTTATCAAAAAGAGTGAAGTAAAAACGCTTGAATCGCCCGTCAAAATTGAAAATAAACCGAAACAAGCGGCAGCCAGAGAAATGGTTGCGACTGTATCCAATTGGGTCAGTGATTTTCAAAAACGTCGCCGCGTGGAAACAAAACAAGCTTTAGAAAAATTGTTTGCCGCGCGACCGAAAACAAGTGAAATGTAATTTTTTGATACAAATATAAGCCTTAATGTGATAATCTAATTTCGAAACATACACTCCTGATAGTGGGGATAGTCAAAAATGACTATCCTTTTTTATTTTTTAAATGTTTAGAGTGAAATTCTTTGAATAAGTATTTATAATTTAATGGCGGCTATTTATTAAAATTTAAAAACAGTTAAATTTATGAAAGACAAAGTAGCTATTATTACCTGTGCGAGCGACAACCTCGAATTCGCACAAATCTGCCTGCGGTAAATTCAAAATTTCTTATGAAGCTGCAGCTTTTGCCCAGCACCTTTGACGCAAACGGTTGTTGTTCGCAGCAACAGCATTTGTCGTGTTTTGTAATAGACAATTGCATCGCTGTTGACGCAGGAAGTCTGGCAATGGCAACAACCGCAGCTCAAAAAGAACAAATCCGCGATGTCATATTAACGCACGCGCATCTTGATCACACTGCCGGATTACCGCTTTTTATTGACGATTTGTTTGTCAGTTTAGACGAGCCGGTGCGCGTTTATGGAACGAAAGAAGTAATCAAGATTCTTGAAGAAAACATTTTTAACTGGGAAATTTACCCAAAATTTTCCGAGCTGAAAAACAAGTACGGCGCGGTTATGCAGTTTGTTCGAATCGAACACGAAACGGAAATTTTTATAAAACATTTATGCATCAAACCGATTGAAGTAAATCACGAAGTTCATACGGTCGGATTTTTGATTTCGGACGACAATTCTAAAATTGCCATTACCGGCGATACGGCTGAAACCGAAAGGTTCTGGGAAATTGTAAACGGGGAAAAATCACCGGCGGCGATTTTTGTCGAATGCGCTTTTCCCGACGAACTCGAAGATTTAGCTTTTGCTTCGCACCATCTCACGCCGTCAGCATTACGGCGCGAATTGAAGAAATTAAGACACGCAAATTGTCCGGTTTATGTGATAAATATGAAACCGATGTATCGCGAGCAACTCGTTAAACAAATTGGAAAATTGAAAATTGAGAATTTACACATTTTGGAAGTCGGGAAAGTCTATGAGTTGTAATAATTTGAAAAATCAACAACACAAGTTTAGTGTAGTGTAAAGTTTAACTAAAATAACCAGATTTAACTCACAAATTAAATTGAGGTGAACAAAATGAAAAAATTACTCTTATCTTTATTATTTATCACGGTTGTTTCGTCCCTTATCTTGGCGGAAGACATACCTCCACCACAGATACAGTCTGACTTTGATGGAGAAGGCAGAGCTGATTTAGCCGTCTTTCGTCCCTCGGACGGAGTGTGGTATCTGCAGCGTTCACAGCTCGGTTTTACAGCCGTCCATTTTGGAGTTGCAACAGATAAAATTGTTCCTGCTGATTATGACGGTGACCAAAGAACTGACATTGCCGTGTATAGACCAAGCGATGGTGTCTGGTATATCCAGAGAAGTTATTTAGGGTTCATAGCAATCCCGTTTGGCGTTGCCGAAGACATTCCTGTTCCGGCAGATTACAACTATGACGGCAAAGAGGATATAGCCGTTTTCCGACCATCAAACGGATCGTGGTATATCTACAACTTAAGCACTAATCAATTCTATGCCTTTCAATTTGGACAAAAGGGAGATATTCCAGTTCCAGCTGATTACGATGGAGATTGGAAAGCCGATATTGCCGTTTTCAGAGATGGAACCTGGTATTTGCAGAGAAGCAGAGACGGTTTTACCGGTATTCAGTTTGGACAAGCCGGAGATAAGCCAGTTCCCCAACATTACGATAGAGACTTTAAAGCCGATTTAGCAGTATTCAGACCAATTAATGGAACGTGGTACTTGCAAAGAAGTATATTAGGATTTACTGGCTTTCAGTTTGGAGTTTCGACAGATAAACCCGTGCCGACCGATTACGACGGGGACGGAAAAGCTGATATTGCCGTTTACAGAAATGGCGTCTGGTATATTCAAAAAAGTAGTTCGGGATTAGCTGTATTTGAATTCGGCGACGCAAGCGATAAACCCATCTCTAATGCTTTTGTGCCGTAAAGCGGCATTCTTTTCGACAAATTCTTTATTTATCTTTGAAAATTAATCGGCTCAAAAGAGTTTTGGCGATGTTCGCCGGAAAAACCCTGAAGCGTAACTCGTCCGTTCGCTAAAACTCCTTTTATGCGAAATGTTCTCTGCTCGCGGTTTTTGTTCGGCATCAATTCGGCGCGGAAAACGACGCTCATTCCCGGTCTCGCCCAAACATCTTGCCGGACGAGTTTTTGTAAGAAACTCTTGAAAAAATTCATATTAATCCTCTGATTCCTTTTTCTTATGTTTTGTTTTTCTTCGTGCCGGATAAATTTTTTCGTCCGGTTTGATTTTCCCGATTTTTTGGTTCGGCGGCGCTGTCGGCTTGCGAATCGAATCAAAAACGGGGCGCTCCGGTTTTTTCTTTTTCTTGCCGTCCATAAAGAAAAATTACAACAGATATTTTCTACTGTCACTTGTCCGGCGCTTCTTTATTGACATTTTTCGAATAAAATTCGACTATTTACTTGACATTCGGGCTTCAAATAATAAAATGCGGGTGCGCAAATTGACGAGAAGACCAAACCAAATCAACCAGGTACAAAAATTTTCGGAAAGTAAAATCGGTCGTATCCCGGATAAATACAATCGTCCGTTTTGGCTTCCCGCGTTAAATTTTTACATTTTGTCAGTCGTCGTCGCCATCGCTTTCTTCTTTTTAATTTGGGGAATACTTAGCGAAGGCGGCGAAGATTTCGCATGGCTTCCAGCCGCGTTTGTCGCTACCGTAATTTTATGCGGCGCGGTCTTTCTGCGCGAAGTTGTTTTAAGAAAAGCAAGAAACCAATTTCTGCTTACACAAAGGCGTCTGGATAAAAACTTAAAGAGCTTGCCGCTTCCGTCCGGCGTAAGTATCGAAAATAAGTTGACGCTTGAGAAAAATGCTCGAATCATTGACTTAATCCGCCATAAATCGGAAGCGGCTAAAACCTTAAAAAGATTACCGGAAGCTCATCTGGAAGTTTTTGAAAGCTGCAATGAATACTTGTCGGTTAATAAAAAAGCGTTGGAAACCGTAAATGTCGGCTCGCCGCGTCTTATCGCACTCAGACGCGGGCGCGAAGTTGTAAAACAATTACACAAGTTTCATCTGCTAACTTGGGCGGAAATGGAATCGCGCTTATTGACTAAAGAAGCGCAAAATCAAGTTAAAATTTCTGAAAAATTGAAAAACGCGCAAAAGGCGCAATCGGTTTTAGAGTCGGCTTTGCAATTTTATCCGAATGAAACACAATTAAAAGATTCGGAAGAAGCCTTAAAAGAATTTGTCGCTTCGATAAAAATTTCGCACTGGATCGAGCAAGCTGAACGCGCCGCCTTTAAGGAAAATTATAAGCGTGCGATTAGCTGCTACCGGGACGCGCTTTTCTTTTTGACGCGCGGCAGCGTCCAAAGCGAAGAAAAGGAAGGGATTGCGGAAAAGATAAACCTTGAAATCGAAAAAATTCGGCAAATCCAAAACGGTTCTGAAAATACTGAAAATCTTCAAAATACTTAAAATACTGATAAAAAAATATAACACGAATCGAAAAATATAAATGATAAGTCAAAGATGTCCGAGATGTAACAGCCAACGAATTAGGCGCGGCTATCGTCCAACTCCTCTGTGGTCGAAGTTTTTACTTCGCTATAATCTGCTTTGCGACAATTGTAACTGGGAATTTACTGGTTTCGCCGTGCCGGGAACCGTTTCCGCCAAACCAACCAGAAGCCCAAAAAAACCTCGTTCAAGTCAAAATGCGGAAAAATAAATTATCGAATCCGGCAGTGCGAAAAATATAATAATTGATGTAAACACAGCTTTGAGATTCAGTAGTATTTTATAAATGAAAAACTTTAAGTTTTATTTTTTCATATTTATTTTTCTCACACTTTTTCTTCGCCAAAATTTTGTTTTAGCGCAAGAATCGACAACGAAAAATGCTGCGCAAGCAGAACCGCCAGTAATTTTTATAACAGAAGAAAACTTTATTCATTCCGGGGATTTGATAGATATCGATGTAGTCGGCAGTGTCGAATACGACTGGCGTGGTACGCTCACGCCGGAAGGAACGATAAATACGATAAATTACATTCAAACACCGATTTTAGCTTTATGCCGTACTGAAAATGAAGTTGCCGTGGATGTAGCGCAGGCTTTCTCAAATTTTTTGCGCGACCCGAAAATTGAAGTAAAAATTATTGACCGCTCAAAACGCCCGCTTACTGTTCTATACGGGGCGGTCAAAATGCCGCAACGCTTTCAAATAAAAAGGCGCGTAATGTTAAACGAACTGCTTGTTACGGCGGGTGGAATCACAGATAAGGCAAGCGGCGAAATACAAATTTTGCGTCCGCCAAACACCGATTGCTCGGCGGTAAGAGCAAAAAATAATAAATCGGATAAAGAAGAAGATTCGAAGCGTGAAAGAATTGCCGCGACAGTCGAAAACGACGGTTCAAAATATATTAGCGTAAAAATCGGCGAATTGCTGGCAGGCAAGGAAGAGGCAAATCCGCAAATTTTCGGCGGCGACATCATTACCGTTTTAGATGCCGGTCTCGTTTATGTCATCGGGGGAGTTGAAAACCCGAAACAAGTTTATCTGCGCTCACAAATTACGCTTTCACGCGCAATTGCCAGCGCCGGCGGAATGACGAAAGATGCAGTTCCGCAAAAAATTACGGTGTATCGCCGAGAGGCAAACGAAAGAAAAACAATTGAAGTTGATTATGAGAAAATAAAAATCAATCAAAGCGAGGATTTAGTCCTTCAACCGTTTGATATTATTGAGGTAAGTCGAAAAGGGAGCAAAAAAAGCAAATTCCAAGCAAAACCGGAAACGCTTGAACCGATAGCAAAAATCATTTCAAATCTCCCATTACATATTATTGATTGATAACAAATTTTGTGAAAAAATCTAAAGTTTTAATTGTTATAAATACAAAAATCTGTTATCAATAGATATTAAAATTCAATTCTGTGAATTTTAACCCAAAGGAAAATATATTGAATGAAACAAAGTAGATTTAGCCGCCGGACTTTAGCGCTTTTCTGGTGTCTATTAGTCGGCGCTGTTATCGGTGTTTTAATTTATCTCGAACAAATCGCTTTCCTATATGTTTTAGCAACACTGGCTTTAGTAATTCTGTTACTGATTGTCGGTTTTGCAAATTTAGAAAAGGTCGGAAGAGAAAATATCGAAAATTTTGCTGTCAGAGAGGAGTAATTTTGAATTTTTCGGCGCGAACAATTAAGGCTTTTTTAATTTTATTATCGCTCGTAAGTTTTAATTTATCAGCGATGGCTTATGAGGTGCAATATGCTGATGAGGCGAGAATTGCTCCTCTGCGTTGGAAAAATGCAAAGATTCCGATTGCAGTTTCCACCTCGCTATTAAACCAGAAGTCGAATATAAATGCCGAAAGCGACACAGAAGGAGCTGTTCGCAGAAGTTTGGAAACCTGGGAAAAAGTTGCCCAAGTAAAATTTGAAATAATCTGGACGGATTTACAAACCGTTAGCCCGGCGGGAAATATAGGCGACGGAGTTAGTCTTATTACAATTGGACAAACGCCGGAAAATCTATCACTTTTTGGCAGTGCGACAAATGAGATATCCGCTCGCACCAGAATTTTTTTTAACCGCAAAGGCAATATCAACGAAGCAGACATTGTGCTTAATCCATACGAGCAATTTTCTACCGATGGCGCTATCGGAACATTTGACCTCGAGGCAACAATCACGCACGAAATCGGTCATCTTCTCGGACTTGAACATTCCTCAATTCTCAGCTCGACAATGTATGCGCGGCAGGGGAAAAACGGAGTGTTGAGCCTGCCCGGTTTCAGCCTCCGAACATTGGCTGAAGACGATATTGCAGGTATTCGGGCGCTTTACGGCACAAATAATTCCGAAGAAAATTGTTGCGGAAGATTGCAGGGCAAATTTTCACTGTCAAACGGAAAGCCCATTAAGGATTTACAAGTCTGGGCTGAAGAACCTGAAACCGGTCGCTTGATGGGCGGAGTTCTATCCGGTGCTGACGGAAGCTTCAAAATTGAAGGTCTTAAGCCCGGCGTTTACAAGATTTATTCGCAGAGCTTAAATAATAAAAAAGATTTTTTCGCGGTTGAAGACTTTGAAGAAGTTGAAATAAAAAAAGAGAAAACGACGAGTATTGTTAAAAAAATAAAAAATCTTTCCCAAGATTTTAATTTACAGTATATTGGTTTTAACGGGCAGCTCTCAGAACTCGCCATTCCAATGAATGATGGAAAATCTTATACGATTTATTTTGGCGGTAAAAATCTTGACGCGAAAAATCTAGAAGTTGTCTTTAACTCGCCCTTTTTTACTGTCGTGCCGGAAAGTTTGACAAATTTAGATTTCGGCTCGGAAATTTCCGTAGTCGGTTTCGAGGTAAAGGTAAATCCAAAAACTCCGTTTGGGCAATACAGTTTTCTGGTTAAAAAACAGAACGGCGCAGGTCAGTATTTCGTCGGCGGTTTAACGATAGAAAAATTCCCGAATGTTTGGAGCAACCTCGTTTTAGAAGATAAATAGCCTCATTAAAAAATTTAATTCAAATTTGCATTTTTTATTTCGCTGTGCATAATTGAAGATGTTCACCTCCCCGGTGAACATCCGGTCACGAGGGGTGAGGACTCGTGACCTATGGGCGACGGTGTGGGAGACGTCGCCCTCTTATTTTTTAAATCCGTACTTTTTCGTGACTTGCCAAAACTACAAATAAGGGTAAAATTTGTCTGTTATTGCGATTAAAAACAGTGAAAGAATAGTTTCCGGTTTTTGTGTCGGTAAAAAACTCAAACAGAATTATTAATAGACTGCGGATTTAATTATTTGTCAGTCTATTTTTATTTAAAAAGCAATGAAGTACAAAAACGAAGGGCGGTTTAAGCAATGGTTGCTAAAAGGCGTCAAAGAACCTGAAGGACCCCACGAAGGACAGCTTCAGCATCCACAACATCCCTGGTGGAAAGTAATGTGTTTGACGGGCGTTGATTATTTTTCGACGCTTGGCTACCAGCCCGGTATCGCATTTTTGGCGGCTGGAGCTTTGGCACCGTTAGCAACGTGCGTGTTGGTTTTGCTTACCTTATTTGGTGCGCTACCGATGTATAAACGAGTTGCTGAAGAAAGTCCGCACGGCGACGGTTCAATTTCAATGCTCGAACATCTGCTTTCTCGCTGGAAGGGAAAAATGTTCGTTCTGGCACTTCTCGGTTTTGTCGCCACAAGTTTTATCATAACTATTACGCTCTCTGCCGCCGACGCTACCGCCCATATCATCGAGAATCCTTTCGTCGAACATCATCTTCAATTTCTTAACCATAGAATAATCGTTACGCTAATTTTGATTGGCTTTTTAGGAGCAGTTTTTCTAAAGGGTTTTAATGAAGCAATTGGCATTGCCGTAACTATTGTCGTCGCTTATTTGTTTTTAAATACCATTGTAATTGGCTTCGGTTTATACCAGATTTTTGAGGTTCAGCCCGAAACCATGCCAAATTGGAGTGCTTTGTTATGGAAACACCCGGACGTGAACGGCAGTATTCTAGCAATGGTTTTTGCCGCGCTTTTTCTTTTTCCTAGGCTAGCGCTTGGTTTGTCGGGTTTTGAAACCGGTGTTGTTGTAATGCCGTTGGTTAAAAGCGATGAAAAAATTTCCGATAAGGAAAAATCTTTGCTTCATATTTCAAGATTGCCCGATGTTGAACCGACGGAAGAACAGCAAAGGCATTTGGAAGGGCGTATTCGCAACGGTAAAAAACTTTTAAGCGGCGCGGCTTTAATTATGAGCGTAATGCTTATCGGTAGCAGCATCATCACGACAATGCTGGTTCCAGCGGAAAAATTCCAAGAAGGCGGCGAAGCCTACGGACGTGCCTTGTCGTATATTGCGCACACGTATTTAGGTGGAGTTTTCGGAACATTTTATGATGTCAGCACAATTGCGATTTTATGGTTTGCAGGTGCTTCGGCAATGGCTGGGTTACTTAATATTGTGCCGCGTTACCTGCCGCGTTACGGTATGGCGCCAGATTGGTCAAAGGCAACCCGTCCGTTAGTAATTGTCTTTACGGCAATTGCATTTCTGGTAACGATTCTTTTTCGGGCGGATGTTGAAGCGCAAGGCGGCGCGTATGCAACAGGCGTGTTAATGCTGATGACATCAGCGGCGGTTGCCGTGACGATTTCCGCCTGGAGGAAATCAGAAAAAAAATGGATCGGTTTTCTGATTATCACGTTGGTTTTCTGCTATACAACTGTTGTTAATATGATTGAACAACCAAGCGGAATAAAAATCGCCTTCCTGTTTATTTTGGCAATCGTTGTGACTTCGTTTGTTTCCAGAGCATTGAGAACAACGGAACTTCGAGTTGAAAGCATTGAACTAGACGCGCAAGCAAAGGAATTTATAGATGAAATGGCACAGGGCGAAATACGCATTGTTACAAATCGGCTGGAAACCGGAGACGTGGAAGAATATCGTTTCAAAGAACACGAAAAGCGCGTTGACAATCACATTCCGTCGAGCGACCCGATTGTTTTTTATGAAATCGAATTGGGTGACGCTTCGGATTTTGCAGGAAAATTGTTTATTCGGGGAGTTGATATTGACGGTTACAAAATTCTGCGAACACAAGCGCCCGCCGTGCCGAATGCAATCGCCGCTCTGCTTCTCCATCTAAGAGATAAGACCGGAAAAATCCCGCACGTTTATTTTGGCTGGAGCGAGGGTAACCCGATAACTTATTTAATTAGATATATTATTTTCGGGGAAGGCGACACGGCTCCGGTAACACGCGAAATACTGCGCCAAGCAGAACAAAATCCTGAACTTCGCCCGAGCGTACACGTCGGCGGGTAAAAGAAACTAAAAAGGTAAAAGCTTAGTATCCGTTACTTGGTCAAATCGTCGGTAGATTTGCGTTAAATTATTATTCGTTTTCGATTAAATGCGGATTCATATCCAAAAAACAAGAACGGCAATAGACGGGGCGACCTTGTGAAGGATAAAAAGGAACGGTTGTGTAAGACGCGCATTTAGCGCAGTTAACAGCCACTTCAATTCTTTGTTTGATGCCCGAAGTTTGAGCGGCGACGATGGCTGCAAGCCGTTCGTTTTTGGCTTGTTTGCATTCTTTACAACGCTTCGGCGGATTTTTTAATCCTTTGTCGCGGAAGAAAGCTTGCTCCCCGATTGTCCAAACAAAATCCTTTCCGCAATCAATACAGGGAATGGTTTTATCTTCAAAATCCGTATTTTCCGCGAAGGTTCTTTGATTGAATTCCTTTAAGTTTTCAAAATCAACGCTTGACACCACTTGCTCTCCCTGTTTTCAGTTCACCGAAATGAAAATTTATTATAAGTCAAAATTTATTACGAATGAAAATATTCCATACAGCTTTGGCTCTCCTTTCAATAATCATTTGGGGGTAATGGGGTAATGATTAAGAGAAAATGTAAAATGGAAGTTTTAATTTGTATTGAGTAAAATTTAAATTTTGCCCAATTTTGAAATTATAACTATCGGCTTTGAGTGTCAAGTTTTCGATTCTCCATTTTTTATTTACAATTATAAATTATGAAAATTTTAGTCATCGGTTCGGGCGGACGCGAACACGCTTTAGCATGGAAATTCAGTCAAAGTCCAAGAATAAAGGAAATTTTCTGCGCCAACGGAAACGCGGGAATTGCTGAAATCACCACGTGTGTCAACATCAAACCGGACAATATAAATTTGCTGGCGAATTTCGCTCAGGAAAACAAAATTGATTTAACCTTTGTCGGCGGCGAAAGTGCGCTCGCGCTTGGTATTGTTGACGAATTTCAAAAGCAAAAATTGAAAATTGTCGGCGCAAATAAAAAAGCCGCCCGACTTGAAGCCAGCAAATCTTTTGCCAAAGATTTTATGGCGCTTCACAAAATTCCGACAGCCGAATATAAAACGGCAAATTCCATTTCCGAAGCAAAAGAAATTTTGAAAAGCGGCGTTTTTGGAGACGAGAGATCTCCTGTTGTTGTCAAAGCCGACGGACTAGCGGCGGGAAAAGGCGTGGTGGTCACAAAAAATCGAGTGGAAGCCGAGCGAGCAATTGACGAACTGGAAAATCTCGCCGGTAAAGAATCGGCTCGAAAGATTGTTTTGGAAGAATGTTTAATCGGTAGAGAAGTCTCTTTATTATTATTTTCAGACGGAAAAAATTTCGCTCTGATGCCGCCCGTCAGAGACCATAAGCGTATCGGTGAAAACGACACGGGCGCCAATACCGGGGGAATGGGAACGATAACCGACGCAAATCTTCTAACTGAAAAGCAAACTGAAGAAGTAATTGAAAAAATCGTTAAACCGACTCTCGAAGGCGCGGAGCAAGATGGTTTCCGCTTCAGCGGGATTTTATTTTTAGGTTTGATGATGACCGAAAACGGCGTAAAAGTTCTGGAATATAATGTGCGATTTGGCGACCCGGAAACTCAAGCAATTCTAGTTCGCTTGAATACTGATTTGGTTGAAATCTGCGAGGCAATTTGCTCACAAAATCTTTCAAATCTCAAAATAAAATGGAAAAAAGGAAGTTCGGCTTGTGTCGTATTAGCTTCCGAAGGCTACCCGCAAAAGGCGCGAACGGACGATGAAATTTATGGATTGGACGAAGTTTCAAACTCGGAAAATACTCGTATTTTTCACGCCGGAACAACGAAAGACGAAAGGGGAAACTTTGTAACTTCTGGCGGCAGAGTTTTAGGCGTTACGGCAACCGGAGATGATTTGGACAAAGCTTTATCTCGCGCCTATGATGCGGTTGGTAAAATATCCTGGGAAGGAATGCAATACCGAAAGGATATCGGAAAATAAAATTTCGACAAAATCAATAACTTTGTAAACTTTTTTTGTAATTCACAAAATTTGTGTGCATTTCGCCCAAACTATCACCGCCGAATTTTTCGCGCATCGCATTTGCCAGAACAATAGCCAGCATTGCTTCGCCAATTACGCCCGCAGCCGGAACGGCAGTAATATCGGAGCGCTCAAAAGCGGCTAAATCTTCCTTTTTTGTGTCAATATCAATCGAGCGAAGCGGTTTTCTCAAAGTTGAAATCGGTTTCATATAGCCGCGCACGCGAATTTCCTCGCCGTTCGTTATTCCCCCTTCGAGACCGCCGGCGCGGTTCGATGTTCTTTTAAAACCACTGTTTTCAAAAGTAATTTCGTCGTGAACCGCAGAGCCAAATTTTCCGGCGTTTTCAACCCCGCTTCCAATTTCGACGGCTTTAATGGCAGGGATTGAAACAAAAGCCTGACTGATACGCCCGTCAAGTTTTTCGTTCCAGGAAGTATGCGAACCCAAGCCGACAATTACATTTCTCGCCACGACTTCAAAAATTCCGCCGAGCGTATCGCCTTCCGCTTTTGCTTTGTCTATTTGTTCAATCATTTGATTTTCAATTTCTTTGTCGGCGCAGCGAAGCGGTGAATTTTCATCAATCGCGGAAATTTCCTTCCAAGTTTTAACCGAAAGTTTTTCAGGAACGCTTCCAAGTTTGATGATATGACTTTTTATTTCAACCTCAAATTGAGCGAGAAGTTGTTTGGCAAACGCCCCGCAAGCGACGCGGGCAGCGGTTTCGCGTGCCGAAGCGCGTTCCAAAATGTCGCGCAAATCTCTGGCTTGAAATTTTTGCCCGCCGGCAAGGTCAGCGTGACCCGGGCGCGGGCGTTTTACAATTCTCGGATTTTTCGGTTCGATATTTAGCTTCTCGCTAGCCATTACGTCTTGCCAATGAACAAAATCGCGGTTTTCAATAATCAAACCAACGGGCGAACCGAGAGTTTTACCGTGTCTGACGCCGGAAAGAATTTTGATTCGGTCAGTTTCAATTTTTTGCCGCCCGCCGCGTCCGTAACCTTGTTGCCTGCGCCATAGTTCATAATTTATTTTTTCAACGTCAATTTCCAAGCCCGCAGGCAAACCTTCGATAATGGCGACGAGCGCTTTTCCGTGTGATTCTCCGGCGGTAATAAATTTAAAAAACATATTTTATAAATCTTGGTTTCCCTTTAAGATCTCTTTACGCCTCTGCCTCCTGACGAGGAAGATTTCTTTTCCGAAACACAATCAAACCGATACTAGCCAAAATCAAAATGCCGCCGAAAATTGTCTGCGGAGGCAGTTTTTCATCTAAAAAAAAGGCGCCGATAATGACCGCAATCAAAGGCGTTACAAGCGAAATCATCATCGCTCTGGTTGATTCAATTCTACTTAAAAGCCAGTAATAAAGCCAAAACGCGGCGATTGTTCCGAAAATCGTTAAATAAAGAACCGCAAAGATTGCCTTTGGCGTCCAGTTAAAACTCAACGGATTGCCTTCCATTATTAATCCATACAAAATCAAAGGAAGAAGTCCGTAAATCATCTGCCAGAAAACCAAACTTGCCGGATGAATTTTTCCGCCGTAAGTTTTAATTAAAATGGATGCGTGCGCCGCAGCGTAAGCGCCGACAACAATAGCAATGCAGCCAGCAAAAGCCATCACGCTGTTAATTTGTAATTGCTCGAGAAAAATAGTAGCCACACCGCCGATTCCAAGTAAAACCGCAAAAACCTTGAGCCTCGTAATACGCTCGTTCGGTAGATGAAACCAGGCTAGGGCAAGACCGAAAACCGTTATCATTGCCTGTAGAACTGCTGCTAAACCGGATGAAATATATTGCTCGCTCCAAAACACAAGACTATAATTAATCGAAAACTGTAAAACGCCGGTCAAAGCAATCAATTTCCATTCACGGCTTGTTTTTGGCAAAGGAATTTTTTGCAGAAAAATGACAAAAGCTAAAATTAAAACCGCGAGGATGAAACGGGCGGCGGCGAAACTTATCGGCGGAAGGTCTTCAAGTCCGATTTTGATAAAAAACCAGGTTGTTCCCCAAATCAAACAAAGAATAAGCCAAGCGATTATTTTCACGGTAAATTTGTTAATAGTTGATTGTTAACCAACATTTTCAATTAACTATTAATTATCAACGATAAACTACTTTCGTTTGTAAAAACTCAATTGCGATTCGCCTTGTCGGAGCGTTCTCCAGCGCCGAATACTGACAACAGCATCGGGTAAGATATTTTTAAAGTGATGCTGCACGATTAAAATACCATCCGTTTTTAGCAAACCAGAACTGTTTTCGCCGATTGTGAATAAAACTATTCCGTAGTTATCCTGATAAGGCGGGTCGTAAAAAATAATGTCCCAGGATTTGTCGTTTTCGCGCACGATAAATTTTTCCGCCGAACTGCAAATTACCTCGGTTTTTGTTTCCGAAACTTGCAGAAGGTCAAGGTTTTCCTCAATCAAACCACAGACGCGACGCGATTTATCAACAAACGTCGCAAAGCCAGCTTCGCGCGATAATGCTTCGATACCGACAGCGCCGGTTCCGGCACATAAATCCAAAAAAAAAGTCTCGTTCGTGATTTGCGGACTTAATATATTGAAAAGAGATTCCCGCAAGCGGTCAGAAGTCGGGCGTGTTTTGTAATCTGAGGGACTTTTTATGATTCGACCCCGATATTCTCCTGCAATTATACGCATTTGTTCAATAGTCAGTTGTCAGTTGTCAGTAGTCAGTTGTCAGATTTTTCTGCTGACTGCTGATTACTGACAACTGACTATTGACAACTTACAATTAACTTTTTTCGTAAAAACTTAGAGCCGTTTCGCCCTGCACTACGACGCGCCAACGACGGATAGCGCCGATTTTTTCGGGGAAAAACATTTCCGAATGATGTTCTATAACCAAAACGCCTTTCGGATTGACTGCTACGCCGCGTCTGAAATAATTTAAAACTTCGTCATAATTTGCGTTATAGGGCGGATTATAAAAAACAACGTCCCAGAAACGACGACGTTTTTCCATCTGCTTTAAGAAGGGAATGACTTCTGCTTCAAAAACTTCACCGTGACCTTCCTTGATATTCATAGTATGCAGGTTTTTCTTGATATAACTGCACATTTTCGCTGAGCGCTCGACGAAAGTACCGATTAAAGCTCCGCGCGAAATGGCTTCGATGCCCACGGTACCAATACCGGCACACAAGTCCAAAAATCTTCCGGCTCTAACGCGGCGTAACAAAATTCGGAACATCACTTCACGGATGCGTTGTGCTGTCGGACGAAATAGCGGCGAAGTTGAACTTTGCAGATATTTTCCGTAATGTTTGCCGTCGGTTATTTGCATATCGGAAATTATCGGCAATCGTTTTTCTTTATCCCACGGCTTGGAAATTTTTTTATCTGTCGGCTGAGAGAATCTTTTTTTTGTTTGAAATCTGTTGTTTTGGGAATTGGGTTTGTCGTTTCTGTTGCTGAACTTTTCTTCTTTATCCTGAAACCTACTGTGTTGTGAATCAAATTTATTGTCTCGCGGTTGAAATTTTTTATAAGTGTCGGCTCTTTGAAAGTTTTTTCTTTGATTAAAGGTTTTCGAGGAGTTTTGAAGCGGAGTTCGTCGGTTTTCCATTTTATTTATTCCTGAGTTTTGAATATTGAAAAATATAGATTTTATAAATTTAGTTAGTTATATAAGTTATCTGACTGCCGACTAAAAGCAAATTTTATGAACAAAACGAAAGCGGAAAGCTCTGACAAAAAAGTTTTGTTTGCTTCAAAACTCATCCGCGCAGTTATAAAACAAAGAGAGAATTTGATGACATACTGTGAATATAACCAATTCTTAAATAAAAATTCAAATATACAAACGTCTTTTATAAAAGTTTGTCTATTCGCTCAACCAATTCCCGCTAAGCGAAACCGCGCGTCCGCTTTTGCCACTTCGATAAGCCCGGAAGTTTCCTTGGTTAAACGTTTTGAAGATAAGTAAAACTCGGCTTCTTTCCGCGCTTCGTCCAAAATCTCCAAATCCCGAATAATATTGCCGATTTTGAAAGTTTGAATTCCCGATTGACGGGTTCCGAGAATTTCGCCCTGCCCGCGTATTTCCAAATCTTTTTCGGCAATGCGGAAACCGTCGGTGGTTTCCTCCATAATTCCGAGACGCTCGCGGGCGACAGCTGTTTTTTTATCGCCGGTTAAAAGAACGCAAAATGATTGCTCGGCGCCCCGTCCGACGCGCCCGCGTAATTGGTGAAGCTGCGAAAGCCCGAATCTTTCGGCGTGTTCGATTATCATCAAAGAAGCGTTGGGAACGTCAACTCCGACTTCAATAACAGTTGTAGAAATTAAGATATGCGTTTCGCCTTTGACGAATTTTTGCATAATTTCTTCTTTTTCCGCCGCCTTCATTTTGCCGTGCAGAAGTCCGACATTGTATTGCGGGAAAATTTTATCGCGCAGCTCTTCATACATTTTCGTCGCCGCCTTCAAATCCATCTTTTCGGATTCTTCAATCAGCGGATAAACAATATAAACCTGCCTGCCCAAAGCAATTTCGCGTTCGATTCCTTTGTAAATGCCTTCACGCTTGTCCTCGCCGACAACGACGGTTTTTACCGGCGTCCTGCCGGGCGGAAGTTCGTCAATCACCGAAACGTCCAAATCGCCGTAAACGGTCATCGCCAAACTGCGCGGAATCGGCGTTGCGGTCATTACTAAAATATCCGGGTTGAAACCGCGAGCGCGAAGTTCCGCTCGCTGCATAACTCCGAAACGGTGCTGCTCGTCAACTACCGCCAAGCCGAGTTTTTCAAATTCGACGGCATCTTGGATGACGGCGTGCGTTCCGATGACAGCGTGAATTTCGCCTTTGGCAATATCATCTTGAACCTTGCGTTTGGCGGCGGCTCGCAGGCTTCCGGTGAGAAGTTCAACCCGGTAATTTGAATCGGCAAAAATCTTTTTGGCATTACGGGCGTGTTGTTCCGCCAAAATTTCCGTCGGCGCCATCAAAGCCGTTTGATAACCGTTTTCCATTGCCGCAAACATTGCCAAAAATGCGACAATCGTTTTGCCGCTTCCGACATCGCCCTGCACAAGGCGGTTCATCGGCGCGTCCGACTGCATATCTTCAAAAATTCGTTGAATGACTCTTTGCTGAGCGCCCGTCAACGTAAAAGGCAAAAGCGCGTTTATTCTTTCGTAAATTCTATCGTTTATTTCAATCAATGTTCCTTTCGGCTCTTTTGTCCGCTCGCCGCGTTTTAGCTGAAGGGCAAACGAAACCCAGAAAAATTCTTCAAAAATAAGCCGGTTATGCGCTTTGCTTCGGGCTGCGGCATATTCAATGAGACTTGCGTCTTCGGGCGGAAAATGAATTTCTTCAATTGCCTGCCCGCGCGTGATTAAATTTTGCCGATTGCACAAATCTTCTGGCAAAGTTTCCATTACCGAGCTTTTATCAAGATTTTGCAAAATGCTGAAAATGATTTCGCGCAATCGTTTAGTTTGAAATTGACCGAGTTTGCGATAGATGGGAACGCGCCTTCCGGTGTGAATCATTGCAAATTCGGGGTTGTCGGTGTCTTCGATTAAATCATCATCCGGATCCGATTGCGGATTGCGGATTGCGGATTGCGAATTTTTCGTTTCGGCATTCTCAGCATTTTCTTCGGTCAACAAATTTTTGAGTAAACCGAAACTTTCCGTGTCTTCGGTATTCGGCAAAATTTCAAGTTCGTCTGGCTTGTTTATCCGCAAGGCAAATGTATTTCTTCGCGCGTCCCATTCCCATTTTCCGTAAGCGACAAAGCGGGTTCCGCGTTCAAATCGGGATTTATAATAATTTATGACGCGCGGTGCTTGTTTGCCGGACACAAACCACCAGACGACGACCGGTTTGCGAGTTCTTTCAAAATCGCTTCCGGTTATTTCGAAAATATAAAGCGGCGGAGCTTTCGGACTACGGTTTTTACCGACTTTAAAACCGCCTGAGACACGCGCGTAAAGCTCTATAGAGGCTTCCAAATCCTCAAACAAATCGTCAATTTGAACTAGATTAGAGCGATCTTCGTACCGCATCGGAAAGTAATTCAGCAAATCTTCAACCGTCACTTCAACCAAATCATTTTTATAGACAATCGCGGCAACCGCCATCGCCAACTTGCGCACCGTCACTGTTGTTAAATTTGCAATATCGTATTTGTGAAGCTCAACGAGCGGAGTTTTTAATCCGAGATTCATTTGAGAAATTTTAACATAGATTTTCAGTTAAATTTAAGAGCTTCCTTAACGTAAAGTCCAACAGATGGGAACCTGCATATTTTCTTTCTAAAAAGTGTAAATTTTTCTTACAAAGCAATCAATCACTTCAACTTTTTGAAAATTGACCGAAACAACTTTAAAAACAAAATTTCAGTTGCCTGATTATAAAAAATATCAAAAAACTTAAAAAAAGATGTATCTTTACAATGAATTTAATTTCCTTAGAAGCGAAATTAACTTCTTTTTTCCGTGCTTTTAAATCAATAGAGGAGCTTTTCGATGCAAATAAAAGTTTATTTATATAATAAAGACGGTATTGACCAGGAATTAGAATTTGACAAAGATATTTTTGAGGAAATCGGTGATAACAAACTAATTTGGGTCAATGTGCATGAGAGAAAAAAGGAAACTCTTTTGCACGTTCTGTCGGTTTTGAATTTCAAAAACGCTCCGGTTAAAAATATTCTGAGCGATTTTGAGCGTCCAAAACTGGAAAAATTTGAAAATTTTTATCGTTTTTTTGTCGTCTCGGTAAACGCGGACGAGAACGGAAAAATCGAAAAAGTACCGATTGATTTTATCGTTACCGAGAATATCGTTGTAACCGTTGCCGACAAGGAAGTTGATTATTTAAACGAATTCAGGGATTTGGAAAAGGGCGAAACTCATGTTGGCGCTCTTCATACCGAAAGCTTCGTTGCCTCGCTCCTTGATATGCACGTTGTCGGCTATTTTAGAGCCGTTGAAATATTAGAAAAAAAAGTTGATAAGCTCGATACCAGAATTTTAACCAGAGAATTAAGCGATGACGAATTCTTAAACCAAATAGTCGAACTCAGACGCGAAGTTTCAAGGTTGCGGAGACTTTTATTGCCTCAAAGAGACGTTTTTTACGCCTTGTCTCGACCGGACTTTCAACCGATCATCGGACCCGTCGATCGGCAACATTTTCAGATGCTAAACGATCATTATGAAAACGCGGTTGACAGTGTTGAAAGCTCGCGCGACACAGTGATAAGTTTATTTGATTTATACACGACAAAATCGGCGCATAATATGAATAATCTGATGAAACGCCTGACTTTTGTTACCTTGATTGTCGGCGGATTGGGAGCAATTGCGGGCATTTGGGGAATGAATTTTGAGGTCGATTACTTTAAAGCGGCGGAAACCGGATTTTGGCTAACAATTGCGGGAATGGGAACATTTATTTTTGCCACGACAATCTTAGCTAAGATAAAACGCTGGTTTTAGAAACGAATTTAATTTTCAACTTTTATAAATAAATAATACAAGTATTATTATTGATAATTATACCAAACAATTCTAAATTTCAATTTCTTCGGAGATTTCGTTTCATTAAAATAAAATTTTTGAAACGTAGATAATAAACGTGGAAAGTTCACCGGACAGCAAAATTGAAGCGAATGCCGAATTTTTTCTCGAAACGGAGAATTTGTCCGGCTTAGAGCGCGCTCTTTTTCAGGCGGACGTTCGCGTTAATGCGGCGTATTGTAACGCGCTTTTTCATGCCGGAGTTTTAACACGCTCTGAAGCGGAGCGTATAAAAAATGGTTTACAGGCAATTATTAAACGCGCCGAACACGACAGAAACTATTTTGACGAACTCACTTCGCAGGACGTTCATTCTTTTGTCAATGGGCGTTTAATACAATTAATCGGTGAAACAGGCAGGAAACTCAGCATCGGGCGCAATAAAAACGAGCAATTGCTGACGACGTTAAGATTATGGATGCGGCGGGAAATAGAGAAAACCTCCGGCAACATAAAGGAAGTTCAAAAATCTTTGATTGAAACGGGCGAGCAAAAAAAGGAAGCCTTTTTTCCGGTTCTCGCTAACCTGCAAAAAGCTCAGCCAATTCTTTGGGCGCATTGGTGTCTGGCTTATTTTGAAATGCTCGAACGCGATAGAGAAAGGTTGGATGAAGCTTGGCGGCGCGTCAATGTTTCGCCTTTCGGGGCGGAAAATTCTTTTGAAATTGATAGAGAAGAGATTGCCGCCGCGCTCGATTTTGAAGGAATTATAATGAACGGTTTCGACGCCGCTTCGGATACTGATTTTATCGTTGAATTTACAAATGCGTGCGCGATTCTAATGCGCCATTTAACCCGCTTCGCCGATGAAATAATAATTTCTATCTCAAAAGAGTTTGGATTTGTAGAATTAAAAGACAAAAGCGTGAAAGGACGGGAAAATATCTTAAAGTCTCTGAATTTGCTGCGCCGCAAATCAAATCGTGTTTTGGGCAATCAAGTTGCTTTGTTATCAGCGGAAAAAAATCTGCCGCTCAGCAACAGCAACAATTTACAGGAGGAAAAAGAATCGCTCTTTGACACGGTCGAGATAGTCAAAATGAGTTTGAAGGCGGCAAATCTAGTTGTAAAAAACTTATCTGTTAATGAAGCGGCATCGCTTCAATGGGCAAAAGAAGATTTTTTTAATGTTTCGGAGATAACCGATTATTTATTAAATAAAGATATGCCTTTTGAATCAGCGGACAATATTGCGGGCAAAATAGTTAATTATGCTGTCGCTAAAAACAGGCAATTAAACGAAATTAGTCTCAGCGAATTTCAAAGTATTTCGCCGGCTTTTGAAGCGGACGTTTTTCAAATTTTAGACGTGGAACATTATTTTAACCGCAAAATTCAAATTGGCGGCACAGCGCCAGAGAGAGTTTACGAAGCATTAGAAGCAGCGAAGGAGAGCTTGGAAAGAGAGCAAATTTAGGAAAACACATTCTTTTTGCAGCTATTTTTTCTTTCCGGTTTGCTGCCGATTCTATTTTAATGGTCAATTTTACTAGAAATTTATTAACCGAATGGCGCAAGCTCAAACTACCTTTTGATAATGAAACTTTTCTCGTAGCAGTTTCCGGCGGAGCCGATTCCATCAGTCTGTTACTAGCTGTAAATGAATTGAAAAAACTAAAAAAGTTGAAATTGCGTTTTGTCGTCGCGCATTTTAATCACGAGTTACGAGGTGAAGAAAGTGAACGTGACGAGCAGTTTGTAAGAAAAATAGCCGCAGATTTCGATTTTGAATTAGCCGTAAAAAAGGGAAAAGTTTCGGCGGAGGGAAATTTGGAGCAAGCGGCGCGTGTCGCGCGTTACGAATTTCTTGCTGAAACCGCCCGAAATCTCCACGCTTACGGCGTTTTAACCGCGCACACGCTTAATGACCAAGCCGAAACATTTCTACTGAATTTAATTCGCGGAAGCGGTTTGCAAGGTCTCGGCGGAATGAAACGGATTAGAAATTTGCCGGTTGCAGAAAACGAAAAACTTTACGAAGAAGAAAAAAATTACGAATTACGAATTACGAATTACGAATTAAGCGAAAAAGAGCAAAATGCTAATCCGCAATGCGATAGCCAATCCGAAATCCGAAATCCGAAATCCAAAATTCTCTTGGTTCGTCCTTTATTAAAATGGGCGACGCGGGCGATGACCGAAAATTTTTGCCACGAAAACGAGATAGATTTTCAATATGATACGATGAATGAAGATTTGGCGTTTAAGCGCGTGCGAATCAGAAAAGTTTTGCTTCCGCTGCTCGAAGATTTTAATCCGAAAATAATAGAAAATCTGGCTCAGACAGCTTTTCTATTACAAGAAGATTTTGCGGCGCTGGAAAAATATTCAAGTTTTAAGGCTTTGGAATTTGATAAACAAACTGATGATACATTACAAGAAAAACTAAAACTTAGGGAATTAAAAAATCTCTTTCCATCAATCAGGCAACAAATTTTGCGCGATTGGCTGAAAAACATGCGCGGCGATTTGCGCGGCTTGGATAAAAAACATTTTGAAGCGATTGAAAAATTAATTTTCAGTCGCAAAAGCGGTAGAAAAGCCGAATTGCCAAATGGCGAATCGGTAGTGAAAGAAAAGGGAAATTTAATCTTTGTAAAAAACGAAGGTTGTAAAATGGCGGACGCGCAACTACAATAAGAAATCTGTTTTTGAAAATTATCACGAGTGTATTGAGAACAACGAAAGAAAAGAAACTTTCATCATAGAGAAGTAGAAAAATTTGAAGAAAAACTTTCAAACGTTTCATAAAAATGAAAGTTATTTTGGAGGACAAATTTGAGTTCTAAAGCGAAACAAGTTTTATTGTGGTTGATGATAATCTCCAGCGCGATGCTGTTTGTCTATTTTTTAAATGGCAGACAGGCAAAAAATCCGCAGGAGTTACCGTTTAACGAAGCCATAACCCGCATCAGAAATAAGGATACCAGCGAAGTGAACATCAAGCAGTCGCAGGTTGAACTGGTTGACAAAAATCAGAATAAGTTTTTTGCTCAACTCGATGCCAGCGATGCTCCGCGTGAAGCGATTCTAAAGGCGGCGGATGAAGCGGGAACAAAAGTTAATCTCGAAGCGGCTTCGAGCGGTCTTTTCTGGATTGTTCTAATCAATGCTTTGCCGTTTCTTTTGCTTATCGGATTTTTGGCATTTACCCTGCGACAAATGCAAGCAGGTGGTAACAAAGCTCTTAGTTTTGGGAAATCACGCGCTAAATTGCTTAATAATCAACAAAAGCGCGTAACTTTCAAAGACGTTGCCGGAGTCGAAGAAGCAAAAGAAGAGTTGCAGGAAATTATCGAATTTCTCAAAGACCCGCAAAAATTTCAAAAGTTGGGCGGAAAAATTCCGAAAGGCGTTTTGATGGTCGGACCTCCGGGAACCGGAAAAACGCTTCTTGCTAAAGCTATCGCAGGCGAAGCGAACGTTCCGTTCTTTTCGATTTCCGGTTCTGATTTTGTCGAAATGTTTGTCGGCGTCGGTGCTTCGCGCGTTCGTGATTTGTTCGAGCAAGGTAAGAAAAACGCGCCGTGCATTATTTTTATTGACGAGATTGATGCCGTCGGTCGTCATCGCGGAGCAGGTCTCGGTGGCGGACACGATGAACGCGAACAAACGTTGAATCAACTTCTGGTTGAAATGGACGGTTTTGAATCGAATGATGGCGTGATTTTAGTCGCTTCGACAAACCGACCCGACGTTCTTGACCCGGCGCTTCTTCGTCCCGGACGGTTTGACCGCCGTGTAGTTGTTGGTCGTCCCGATGTTAGAGGACGTGAAGGGATCTTAAAGGTTCACACGCGCAAAATTCCTCTGGACGAAAATGTTGAAATCAGTATTATTGCTCGCGGAACGCCCGGATTTACTGGAGCAGATCTTGCCAATATCGTTAACGAAGCGGCTTTAAATGCGGCGCGTTACAACAAAAAAGTTGTTACGATGACCGATTTTGAAATTGCCAAAGACAAAGTAATGATGGGCGCGGAACGCAAAAGTATGGTTCTTTCCGATGAGGAAAAGAAACTTACCGCTTATCATGAAGCTGGTCATACGCTTGTTGGTTTAAAAGTTCCGTCAGCTGACCCGGTTCATAAAGTTTCGATTATTCCGCGCGGAATGGCGCTCGGCGTAACGCAGCAATTACCGGAAGGCGATCGTCACAGCTACACGAGAGAACATCTGACCAGTCAAATTGCGATTTTGATGGGCGGACGCATTGCCGAAGAAATTTATCTCGGCGCGAACAATATAACTACCGGCGCTTCAAACGACATCGAACGCGCGACCGAACTTGCGCGAGCGATGGTTTGCGAATACGGAATGAGCGAACTTGGACCTTTGACGTTCGGCAAAAAGGAAGAACAAATCTTTTTGGGGCGCGAAATTTCGCAACATCGTGATTATTCGGAAGACACGGCGATAAAGATTGACCAGGAAGTTAAGAAAATTATTGCCGAGCAATACGAATATGCGAGACAAATTATTACCGATAACGGCGAGGCAATGGTGCGACTTTCCGAAGCGCTTTTGGAACGCGAAACGCTCGACGGCGTGCAGATTCGCCGCGTTGTTGCCGGTCTTCCGTTAGACGACGATAACAATTCGTCCGACGACAAAGGCAATTCGCCGCAGGAAGAAGCCTCACGCAATCCGTTCAAAAAAACAATTCTTCCGCCGATTACCGGCAATAATCCGGCAACGGCGTAAATAAAGGGTAAAGGTTAAAGGATAAGGGCAAAAGTGGAGTTTCGGCTTTACTTTTGCCTTTTTACTTTTTACTTTTGCCTTATGAAGTTTTGGCAAACGTCGCGGCGAAAAATACCGATTGAGAAAACATTAGTGATGGCGATTTTAAATGTAACGCCGGACAGTTTTTCAGACGGCGGAAAATTTGTTTCGATTGAAGCTGCGTTAAAACAGGCTGAAAAATTAGTCGAAGAAGGCGCAGACATTTTGGACATCGGCGGCGAATCAACGCGCCCGAACAGCCAAAGAGTTTCAATCGAAGAAGAAATCAAGCGCATCGTTCCGGTAATTGAAGAAATAGCAAAACGCTTTAATGTGCCAATTTCTGTTGATACAAGCAAAGCGGAAGTTGCCGAAAAAGCTATTAATGCGGGCGCGGAAATTATCAACGATATATCGGGCTTGCGTTGGGACGAGCGAATTGCCGAAATTGCGTCCGACTTAAACACAGGACTTGTTTTAATGCATTTGCGCGGAGATTTTGCGACAATGCACAAACAAAAACCGGTTGAAGATATTTTACGTGAAGTAACGAACGGCTTTCATTGGAGTATTAATAAATCGGAAAGTTCCGGTGTAAAAAAAGAAAATATCGTTTTAGACGTGGGCATCGGGTTCAGTAAAACTTTTGAGCAAAATTTAGAGATAATCGCTAAACTCGATACGCTTTGCCAAGAATTTATTGATTTTCCAATTTTAGTCGGCGCGTCGCGTAAATCGTTCATTGGAAAAATTTTGGGCGATGTTCCGGTAACTGAGAGATTACACGGCACTCTTGCCGCCAATGCAATCGCCATCTGGAACGGGGCAAAAATTCTTCGCGTTCACGACGTAAAAGAAACGGTTGAAACATTAAAAGTTATTCAGGCACTAAAGACTCTTCATTCTTAAACTTGAGTTATAATTTATTTTATGAAAGGAAAATACAGTTTTGCGGCAACGATTTTTTTATCAATTTTGTGTTTTGGCTTTACCGAATGCTATAAACCGGTAACAAATTCGGGTTTGCCGAAACGCATCAAAACCATTGCTGTTCCAGTCTTTCAATTTGAAGTAGCAGGCGCTCGCTATCGTGTCGAGTCACGCTTTACCGAAGCCTTTACAAAGCAAATTATCAAACAGGGACGCGGTCTCCGCGTTCAAGGCTCGAGCGAAGGCGCGGACGCGGTAGTTGAAGGAACAATCAAAAATTTTTATTTTACCGGCGTTTTACTTGACCGCGAAGGGCGCGCGCGGGTTTATGAAGTAACCATTGTCGCGGCGGTTACAATCCGCGATTTGACGGAAAATAAAATTCTTTACGACAATCAAAATTTTATTTTCCGTGATTCGTTTGAGTTCAGCGAAGACCCACGCTCGTTTTTTAATGAAGAAGATCCGGCGGTTGAGCGAATGGCACGCGCGTTTGCCGAGTCGATTGTTTCGACGATTGTAAACGGAATTGGAGTAAAGGAAGATAAAAAATAAAGTGAATTTTGGGTTTTAAGTTCAATTCAGAACTCAAAATTCAAAACTTAAACTTTTATAAATATGACGATTTTAGGACGTGATGATTTACGTCGGCAGTTAAAAGAACGGGTGTTTGAGCCCGTTTATCTGCTTTTCGGGGCGGAGACATATCTGCGGGATTTAGCGGCAAAAACAATTGCGGATTTAGCATTAGCTAATTCGTCGCTGCGCGAATTTAACGAAATCGAACACAGTTTGAACGAAAGCAAAATTCAGTATGCGCTTTCCGACGCTGAGCAATTGCCAATGGCTTCAGCGCGTCGGGTTGTAAAGGTTACCAATGTAGTCGTGTCAGCAAACGGAAAAAAAGATAATCTCAAGGAAGAAGATGAAGAATTTTTAGCCCGTTATCTGGCACGACCCGCAGAAACTTCGATTGTGGTTTTTGTCGCCGACGAATTGGATAAACGTCGAAAAATTTCTCGATTGCTTTTGGAAAAATGCATCACGGTCGAATTCCCCGAACTTAGAGACGAAGAATTAATCGTCTGGACAAAAAGTAAATTGAAAGACCAAAACATTGATGCCGAGGAAAAAGCGTTGCGGCTTTTAGTCGGTTTGGCTGGCAACAATCTTCGCCGATTGACCAACGAAATCGAGAAACTGTGCGTAGCAGCGTTGCCCGATTCGACAATTACTTATGAATTGGTTGATTCGCTCGTTCCGAACTCACGCCAGCTTTCTAACTTCGAGTTAACCGATTACCTGTTTTCAAAAAACAAAAAACAAGCCTTGCGGATACTAAATAAAATACTTGAGGACGGAGCCGAACCGTTGATGCTACTGGGTTTGATTGCAAGTAATTTTCGACGGCTTTTTTTATCAAAAGAATTAATGCGGCAAGGGGTCGAACGAGCGGAGGTCGCTCGAGTTTTGAGACTTCCTTACGGGAAACAAGAAGATTTTCTGGCGACAGCGCGGCGCACTGACACAAAAGAATTAGCTTGGATTATGCAGCGAATCGCCGAAACCGACGTGGCAATAAAAACTTCTTTGGGCGGCGGCGGAAACTCCGGCGCAAGACTGCAAATTGAAATTCTGGTTTGCGAATTAGTCGGGTTATAGAATTACGAAAACTTTAAACAGTAATTTTTACACAAAAAATCGGAAGCGAAATTTTTATATTTACGCTTCCGTTCCAATCAAAGGAGAAAACTATGAAGTAATGAGGAAGAAAATTTACTCAGCAAGTTTAGAAACACTCGAAGTTAAACGCGATTTATAACGCGCCGCCGTATTTTTATGCAAGACGCCTTTGTTAACGGCTTTGTCTATCAAAGAAATTGTCGGAACGAGAAACTCTTGACTTTGTTGCTTATCGCCGCCTTCCAAAGACGAGCGAAGTTTTTTGACTTGCGTTCGCAAACGACTTTGATTATTTCGATTAATCGCGCGGCGTTTCTCATTTTGTCTAACGCGCTTTTCTGCTGATTTATGATTTGGCATTAAAAAATTACTCCGTTAACTCTCAAGTTAGATAAAGGAAATTTTTCCAACCCGAGAAAACATAAAGTATAAATATTGAAAAAGAGGTTGTCAAGGAGAGACATTTTTAGTCAAGATTTGATGCGAAAGTGTGCATAACGTCAACTAACAAAACAAAGATTGGCGGGTAAAAAACAATTTCGGGTTTTAATGTTGTAGAAAAAAGAGTCGGCATCACGGACACGATAAATAACTGCATATAGTTTCCAATTAAAAGTCCGAGACCGAGACTGATTCCGAATCCGCCGATTAGAAAACAAATTGCCGCAAAACGGGTGTAAGGTTTTTCCAAGGGTTTTGCTTCCTCAAAAATCGAATCGTGGATATTTTCTTTTTTATAAGTGTAACGTTCCAGCGCGCTTCGAATCCGATTAAAAAGATGAATGAGACCGACGATAAAAAGAGAAAACAAAACAAATTTTCCCGGAATCTGAGCTTGCGTCCAAAAAGTCGGTTTAAAGATAGCCACAAAACAAGTTGAAAGAAAAAGAGCGACGACCGGAAAAATGACTTTTTGCAAAGCAATTGACTCACGTCTCTCGTCGGCAATCATCCGGTCAATTATTTCGTTATAGCGGCGCTCGTAAACCATCTGTCGCCAGCGCCGTGCGTGTTGATTGTCAGAAGAAAAGACAGAATCATCGTTTGAAGAATTGCTATATTGCGCTTTTAACAAATGCTTATCATAAACGGCGCGCGCTTTTGGATTTCCCAGAACTTCATAGGCTTTTGCAATTTTCGCAAAATCCAGCGAAGCGCCTTCCGCGTCTTCGTTTAAATCGGGGTGAAATTTTCGCGCTAACCGACGATATGCCGATTTTATCTCGGCATTTGAAGCCTTCGATGAAACTTTTAATACTTTGTAGTGGTTCACCATCGCCAAATAAACGTGAGAGTCGATGAAGTATTTATTGCAGTTAAAACATTAACGGCAGTAAAATTATAACATAAACTTTCGACCTGTAAAAAAAATTTCGGCTCGGTGAAAACATTAATTCTTAGCTTTTCTCAGTCTGCTAATTTAAATCATCAATTTGTAAACTGATAGGATTTGCGCCCGCAATTTTGACCGCATCAACTAGTTTAATGACTTGACCGTAATCAATACTCCGCGGCGCTTTGATAAATACAGTTTTTTGAATTTTCTCTTCTGCCGTCAAATCGTTTCCTAATTCAAAATTGTCTGCATAAGCACGATTTTCAGTTCGTTGCGAAAAAATTTCCGAAAGCCTTTCAATCAGTTTTTTCGGTTCGTTAAGACTGCCTAAATTGTCTTCAGCGTTTAGTCTCAGCGATAAATCGGAATTAAGAGCGACAACAATAGTTTCGGGATGCGGAACGCCGTCTTGTTTTGGTTCTTGAGGGATTTTCGCTTTAAAATCTGTCGGTTTGAGCGGCGAGACAACCATAAAAATTATCAGAAGAACGAGTAGAACATCAATCAAAGGTGTAACGTTTATATTCGGCTTTGTGTTTTTCATTATGTTTTCTCCTTTGCAATTTTGAAAGATTAGACACCGCGAAAGAGAAAATGTTCCCAAAAGTCAGACGATAAAATCACCGTTTATTGATTTGATTAACGCTTTGGCTTTAAGAAGAGTTTCTTGGTATTCATCTTCGGGAATGCTGTCAATTACAATTCCGCCGCCGACATTAAAAATCGCTTTATTTTCCCGAATGAGCATTGTCCGAATCGCCACGTTCAAGTCGAAAGTCGGAAGTTGAAAATCGAGAGTTTCGGAATTTGGAATTTGGAATTTGGAATTTGGAATTGAATACCCGATTGCGCCCATCGAAAGCCCTCTATTAACTGTTTCCAATTCGTCAATTATCTGCATTGTGCGGATTTTCGGCGCACCCGTGATTGAACCGCAAGGAAAAACCGCTTTTAGAATGTCGGAAAAATTTAAACGTTCGCGCAATTCGCCTTTGATGGTGGAAACGAGATGAAAAAGCGTCGGGTGGGTTTCCAAAGCGCAGAGTTTTTCAACCCGAACACTGCCGAATTTGCAAATTCTGCCGAGGTCATTTCTCAGCAAATCCACAATCATTACGTTTTCGGCGCGGTCTTTTTCGCTTTTGACAAGTTCATTTTTTAATCGGAAATCTTCTTCTTTTGTTTTGCCGCGCGGTCTTGTTCCCTTAATCGGCGAAGTTGAAATAATCGGACTTTGAACTTTGAACTTTGAACTTTGAACTCGAAAAAACCTTTCCGGCGAAATGCTAACCACGAAATCTTCTTCGCGCTTGATAAAAGCGGCAAACGGCGCGGGATGTGTTTCACGCAAATGCCAGAAGATTTGCTGCGGTGTCAGATTTTCTGGTAATAAAGCGTGAAATTGCTGTGTTAAGTTTGTTTGATAAGTGTCGCCGCGTCTAATGTATTTTTGAACTTTTTTAACAGCGGCAAGATATTGTTCGCGCGAAAAATTGGAAGTAATTTTTGAGCGTTGAAAATCCTGCCTACAGAAAAAATCCTGAGATTTGAAAAAAATCTTTTCTAGCGAGTCAAATTTTTTTTCGTTTCCCGTGAAAAAAGTTTTGTTTAGAGCGTAATCGTGAATAATCAGACAATCAAAAAGCGCGAGAAAAACATCAGGTTCGGGAAATGAAAAAAACTCTTTTTTGCGAGATTCGATGTTTTCAAATTTTAAGCCGAAATCATAAGAAATTGTAAAGATTCCTGCTAAATCAGGATTCGCAATTTTTTCGTCAAAAACTTTTAGCGTTTCAAACGGGTTTTTGTTAGTAATTTGCAAGCATTCAACCGGATTTGCTCCAGCTATTAAAAAATGCGAATCGAGATGCGAAACCGCGCAGCTATCCAAAAAACAAACCGTTTGCGTTTCGGATAAATTCAGCAAAGCCGAAATTAATTTCTCAGCTGAAAGTTTTATTTCGCGCACAATCGAAATTTTATCACGGTAATTCCGCTTTTCATTAAACCTTATTTTATCGTAATATGTCGCAAGTTATTTCCGTTCTTCAAAATATAATATATGGCTTCAATTTCAACGGATAGAATTACGTTAGTCAGAGGACTTGGATTGCTTGCCGCGATTTCGATTATTCTTGGAAACGTTATCGGCACTGGCGTTTTCTTAAAAGCGCGGGTGATGACCTGCAATGTCGGCGACCCAACGTGGGTAATAATTGTGTGGGTGGCGGCGGGAATTTTGTCTCTGGCGGGAGCTTTGACTTACGCCGAGCTTTCGGCGATGAAGCCGGAAGCGGGCGGCGAATACGTTTTTTTGCGCGACGCTTACGGACGCATCTGGAGTTTTCTCTACGGCTGGATGTTGATTTTTGTCGGTAAAACCGGAGCGCAGGCGTCGGTTGCCGTTGCATTTGCGATTTTTTTGAACGATTTTCTCGGCGGCAAGTTAAAACAAACTTTAGTTCAAACAAATGTCTTCGGCTATCAATACGAACTAACTTCGCTGCAGATTATCGCCGTGATGATGATTGTCATTATTACAACAATAAATTGCGCGTCGGTTTCCGTGAGCGGACAATTAGCAACTTATTTTACGGTTATCAAAATCGGTCTGATTTTATTAATCGGTGTCGGCGCGTTTCTTCTGGCGGACGGGAATCTGGCTCATTTCGGAATGATAAATACGGGCGGAACGTGCGAGGGCGTTGCTGACTCGGTTACATACGGAACAGCCGGTTACAGCTTCGCGGCTGGTTTCGGCGCGGCGATGCTCGGCGCGTTATGGGGCTACGACGGTTGGAACAATTTGACCTTAATCGCGGGCGAAGTGAAAAATCCGCAGCGCAACATTCCGATTGCCCTTATCGGCGGTACGATTTTAATTATCTTATTGTATGTCTTTATCAACTTCGCCTATTTTTACGTGCTTGACCCGACACAGGTGGCGTCCGTTTCCAAAGATTCTTCGGTGGCAAGAGAAGTCGCCGTCAGATTTTTAGGCGTCGGAGCGATTGTGTTGATGACGGCGGGATTGATGGCATCATCAATCGGAACTTTGCATACTTCAATTTTAACCGGCGCTCGCGTTCCGTATGCGATGGCGCGTGACGGTTTGATGTTTCAATCGCTTGGGAGACTTTCAACCGGAACGCGCGTTCCAATCGGAGCTTTAATTGTGCAGGGAATTTGGGCGTGTCTTTTGGCTTTATCCGGCTCGTTTGACACTTTGACGGATTACGTCATTTTTGGTTCGTGGATTTTTTACGCGCTCGTCACGGCTTCGGTTTTTGTGTTTCGCAAAAAATATCCCGATGCCGAAAGACCTTATCGCGCATTCGGCTATCCGATTGTGCCAATTTTGTTTTTGCTGGTTGCCGGATGGTTGCTTATCAATACGATTTGGACAAATCCTTTTCAGGCATTTGCCGGCATTTTTCTGATTTTGCTCGGATTGCCCGTATATTATTATTTGACGAAAAATGCGCAATCGGAAAATGTCGAAGAATAAATCCTAAAGGTAGTTGGTAATAAATAGGTAAAGCGGGCGAAGGCGCGAAGTAATTCTTCGTTTTATGTTTTTGGTTTACAAATTTTCATTTAGTTTTTCCAATGCTTCACGCGCAATTTCGCGGTCGTCAAAATGATATTTATCGCTGCCGACGATTTGATAAGTTTCGTGACCTTTTCCCGCAATTAAAACCACGTCGTTTGGTTTTGCCTTTGCAATTGCCTGATGAATTGCCTCGCGCCGATCTGAAATTATCTGATACGGGCAGACTGTTTGTTTTAGTCCGACTTCGATTTCGGAAATTATTTTCAAAGGATTTTCCGTGCGCGGATTGTCCGACGTAACAATAACAAAATCGCTGTTATTTCCCGCAACTTCGCCCATCGGCTGGCGTTTGGTTTTATCACGGTCGCCGCCGCATCCGAAAACGGTGATAATTTTTCCGTCCGTCAAATCTCTTGCCGTTTTCAAAGTATTTAAAAGCGCGTCATCAGAGTGCGCGTAATCAACCACAACCGCAAAATCTTCATCGAGCGCTACTCTTTCAAAACGTCCGGGAGCGCCGATGCACGTTTCCAAGCCTTTGACGATAGAATCCAAATCGTAACCGAGTTCGAGCGATGCGGCGCTTGCCGCAAGCATATTGTAAACGTGCGGTTTGCCGACAAGCGGAGATTTTACTTTTCTATCGCCGCGCGGCGTTTGCATTATAAAAGTCGTGCCTTTGATTAATGAAACTTTTATGTTTTCGGCTTTAAAGTCCGCCGCATTATTTTGCGCAAAGGTTACAACTCTTTGATTTTTTTCTTTTAATTCATTCGCTAATTTAACGCCCCATTCATCATCAATGTTAATTACGCTTGAAGCCGGTTTTTCGCCAAGACGCCCGTCAAACAAACGCTTCTTCGCGTCAAAATAATTTTCCATTGTTTGGTGATAATCAAGATGGTCGCGCGTTAGATTGGTAAAAACCGCAACTTGAAAACGCAAAAAATCGCAGCGATGAAGATCAATCGCCTGCGAAGAAGTTTCCATGACCGCCATTTGACAATTTTCATGGGCGGCGCGGCGCAAGAAACGGTTTGTGTCGCTGGCTTCGGGCGTTGTTCTAACGGCTGGCTCTGATTCGGCGCCGATGCGATATTCCACGGTCGTCAGCATCGCCACTTTTTCCTCGATGGCTTCAGCTAACGCAAAACAAAGATAAGTCGTCGTCGTTTTGCCATTTGTTCCGGTTATGCCGACAAGTTTTAAATCATGCGAAGGGTTTCCGTTTATTATCGCCGCCGCTTGTGCTAAAGCTGAACGCGCGTCTTTGACTTTTAGCCAAGCGCCTTGAAAATTTTTCGGTGCGTCAAACTCGGATACGATTCCAACAGCGCCGCGCCGCAAAACGTCGTCAACAAAACGATGTCCATCCATCGTCAGACCGCGAATGGCTACAAACAGCGAGCCTTTTCCGGCTTGCCGCGAATCGTGCGTGACATCTAAAACCTTTATGTTTTTATAGCTGGTTGTTTCGGCATTTAATTTCTCTGAGATTTCTCGGAGCGTTACGTTTTTAGTATTCAAAATTTAGTTCCTCAATTAAAGAAAAGAAAATAATTGAATTATACGACAACCTGAAAAAATTTCACGAATTGATAAATATTTGTAAAACTTTCCTCGCTAGACATTCACGCGCTAATCCGATAAATTCAAAAAAGATTTTGCGGTTGAAAATTCAAAATTAGCGTATTCAAATACCAATAATGAGAAAAGATATACTTGAACGGCGCGATGAAATTGAATTATGGATTTCTCAATTACAGCCGAAAGCGAGAATATGTCTTGAACTTGATTGCAGACCATCCACGCTTGATTCTTATTTAAGAAAACTCGGTTTGTCATACAAAGGCAATATGGGCGCTAAAGGTTGTAAAACATCGCCTCATCGAAAAAGCGCTTCCGAATTTCTTTATAAGGGAAGCATTATTAGCAGTCATAAACTGAAACTGAAATTACTGAGAGACAAAATTAAGGAAAGAATATGCGAAGTATGTAAAGGTAAGGAGTAGTTAGGCGAAACGATACCCTTAGAGTTGCATCATACAAATGGAAATCGTTTCGACAATAGACTTTCAAATTTACAGTTATTATGTCCAAATTGTCATGCTCTAACCGATAATTACTCTGGACGTAAAACTCAAAGAATTTGAAAATAATTATAAAATTTGCTGAGGTGGTGTAATCGGTAGCCACGTGGGTCTTAGAAGCCCATGCCGTAAGGCGTGCGAGTTCGAGTCTCGCCCTCAGCACCAAAAGGCGAATTACGAAATTACGAATTACGAATGTCGGAATGTTTTTCTTCAATTCGTAATTCGTAATTTTATAACTAAATGAAAACAGAAATAACGGAAATATCTCCGACACAAAGAGAAATAAAAATCGAGTTTGAACCGGAAACGGTTAGAGAATCTTACAATAAAGTAAGCCAGAAATATGCGAAAGCAGCGCAAGTTCCGGGCTTTCGAAAAGGCTTAGCGCCTGTTGACGTGGTTAGGCTTCGCTACAAAAATGAAATTCAGTCGGAAACTTTGCAGGAACTTTTATCAAACCGCGTTGCCGAAGCTATCGAGGAACACGATTTACATCCATTAAGCGAGCCGCAATTGCATCTCAATAACGCGGAAAATCTAAAACTCAATGGCTCGCAACCCGTTTCGCTGCACATTCATGTCGAAGTTATGCCGGAGATTCCGACGCCCGAGTATAAGAATTTGGAAGTTACGAGACGCATTCGTCCGCTTGCCGACGGCGAACTTGAAGCCATAATTGACGAGCGTAGGCAGGAACACTCTTCATTGATTCCGGTTGAAGACCGTAAATCAAAAGAAGGCGATACGGTGATTGTTGATTTGGAGGGAACGTTTGCCGGTGAACCGAATTCTGAGCCAATAAAAGCAGATGATTTAGAAATAAAATTAGGTGACGAGTTAATCGAAAAATCATTTACCGAAAACCTTATCGGAGTTGAAGAAGACGAAGAAAAGAAATTTACGGTTTCATACGCGGAAGATTTTTCGTCGCCTGCTTTAGCCGGAAAAACCGTCAATTACAAAGCGAAAATAAAATCAGTCGGAAAAGTTGAACTGCCCGAATTGAACGACGAATGGGCGCAAAGTTTGGGCGAAGATTTTGAATCAATGGAAGATTTGCGCGGAAAACTACGCGCGGATTTGGAAACGGTTTCTAAAACAGACGCCGATAATCGCGTGCGCTCGGAACTTATTGCCCAACTCGTCGAAAAGCACGAATTTGAAGTTCCGAATGCTTTGATTGAAACTCAAGCGCGCAGCCTTTTAAATAATTTCGCACAGGATTTAGCCGGTCGCGGAGTTGATTTGAACAAAGTCGAAAAGGATTTCGTTCAAATGGCATATAACCAAATGCGGACGCAAGCCCAAAGAGACGTGCGCGGCGCAATGCTTTTGGAAAAAGTTTCCGAAATGGAGAATGTAGAAATTTCTGACGCAGAGGTTAGCGAAGAAATTGAAAAAATGGCGCAGTATTACCGCACAACGCCTGAAGAAATTCGCGCGTCTTTAGAAAAACAAGGCGGTGACGCCAATATCGCCAATAGCCTGCGAACACGCAAAGCGATTGAAGCATTGGTAAGTAATGCAAAAATTACCGACGGCGAGTGGATTGACGAAAGCCAGGCGCGAATCCATTCGCAAGAACCTAACAAAAAACAAACCGAGGAAAATTCAGAAGAAACTTCGGATGTAACGGAGAAAGAAAAAAAGCCTAAAACTGCAAAGAAAAAAATTGAGGGTGAGGAAACCAAGAAAAAAGCGGCTAAAAAAGAGTAGGCAAATTAAATTTTGGAAAATAATTTGAAATTACTACTTTTGAGTTTGCAAAACGAAAGATAAGTTGTAAAATCGACATCCGATGGCAATGGCTATCATTTCAACAAGTTATCTTCGCCAACTTAAAGTAACTCTTAAACGCCAGGTTCAAACATTTAATTAGAAGCAGAAGAGAGAAAAAATTATGTTAGTTCCAATGGTTGTCGAGCAAACTTCGCGCGGCGAAAGAGCCTTCGACATTTATTCACGTCTTTTGAAAGACAGTATTATTTTTATCGGCACGCCGATTGACGATATGGTTGCGAATCTAATTGTCGCTCAGCTTCTTTTTCTCGAAGCTGAAGACCCGGAACGCGACATTAATTTGTATATCAATTCGCCGGGCGGCTCAATTACGGCGGGAATGGGAGTTTATGACACGATGCAGTTTATTCGCAACGACGTGACGACGATTTGCGTCGGACAATGCGCTTCGATGGCGGCTTTGCTGCTGACAGCCGGTGCGCCGGGAAAACGATTTGCATTGCCGCATTCGCGCATCTTAATTCATCAACCTTCAGGCGGCGCTTCCGGTCAAGAAACTGACATTCGTATTATGGCTGAAGAAATTTTGCGAATGCGCGAGATGACTTCTCGAATTATTTCACATCATTCCGGGCAATCTTACGAACAAGTTGAAAAGGATGTCGAACGCGACCGCATTATGTCCGCTATTCAAGCCAAAGAATACGGTTTGATTGATGAAGTTATCGAACACCGAGAAAAATAGTTGACCGAGTTGACTGAGTTTGCCGAGTTGACCGAGTTTAAGAAAACTTTTTCTAACTTAGTCAACTTAGTCAACTCAGTCAACTCGGTCAACTTCCGAAACTATGATCAGAAGACCAGAAGAAATTTTGCGCTGTTCGTTTTGCGGTAAATCGCAGAATGAAGTCAAGAAATTGATTGCCGGACCGAGCGTCTATATTTGCAATGAATGTATAGACATTTGTAACGAAATCATCAACGACGATGAGCAAGCCGAAACCGCGAACGTTCGTTCGGCGTTGCCCAAACCGCAGGAATTGAAACAATTTTTGGACGAATATGTCATTGGGCAGGATGAAACAAAAAAACGTCTTTCCGTCGCGGTTTATCAACATTACAAACGAATCGAGATGTCGAAGATTCGTCCTGATGTCGAATTGCAAAAATCGAATATCTTATTAATTGGTCCGACCGGCACAGGCAAAACTCTTCTGGCGCAAACTCTGGCGCGAATTTTAAGCGTTCCGTTTTGCATTGTTGACGCGACGACCTTAACCGAAGCCGGATACGTCGGCGAAGATGTCGAAAATATCATTCTTCGCCTTCTGCAATCGGCAAATAACGATGTCGAGCGCGCTCAGCAAGGCATAATTTACATTGACGAAATTGATAAAATTTGCCGCAAAGACGACAATCCTTCGATTACACGCGACGTTTCTGGTGAAGGTGTTCAACAGGCGCTTTTAAAAATTTTAGAAGGAACCGTCGCCAACATTCCGACGCAGGGAGGGCGTAAACATCCGCAGCAGGAATTTTGTCCGGTTGACACGACGAACATTTTATTTATTTGCGGCGGTGCATTTATCGGTCTTGAACGAGTCGTGGAAAAACGTTTTCGCAATAAATCTTTAGGTTTTCAAGCTGAAGTAAAATCCAGCCAGCAGCGTCAAGCTGAGGCGATTGACAATCTTGAACCGGAAGATTTGATTCATTACGGTTTGATACCCGAATTTGTCGGACGACTTCCGGTTTTGGGAACTTTGCACGAATTAGACGAAGACGCGCTGGTTAGAATCTTAACCGAACCGAAAAATTCTTTAATCAAACAGTATCAGCGTAAATTCGAATTCGACAATGTTCGTCTTAAATTCACCGATGATGCGATAAAAGCCGTAGCCGGTCAAGCATTTAAACGAAAAGTCGGCGCGCGCGGTTTGATGATGATTTTGGAAGAAATTCTTCTGCAGCCGATGTATATGCTGCCGTCGCAAAAAAAAGTTAAAGAACTGATAATCACAAAAGAAATGGTCGAGCGCCAAGCGCCGGCACTGGAAGTCGTCCGCGAAGTCGAAGAGGCGGCTTAAGTCAAAAATTAATTTAAAGAAGAAGGACAGGTTTTTGCCTGTTCTTTTTGTTTGGATACGTTTTGCAAAAATTATTTCATAAAATCAAATACGAAATTGAGTTAAAAAGCGAAACTTGGTTGCGGTCAAATTTGATGTTATGCTCAACAAAAATTATTTTGAGAGAAAACTGTGGCAAAAGAAAATTCATTTGACGTAACATCAAAAGTTGATTACGCCGAAGTAACCAACGCGATAAACCAAACAACGAAAGAAGTCAGCCAGCGTTTTGATTTCAAGGGCAGCAATGCGACGGTTGAACTTCAGGACAAAGATTTGATTTTGTCTGCCGAAGACGAAACCAAACTGCGAAATATGAACGACATTTTGCAAAGCAAATTCGTCAAGCGAAACGTCCCTTTAAAGGCTTTGAGTTATGAAAAAATCGAACCTGCAGCGGGCGGAACTGTCAGGCAAACGGTAAAAATCCAGCAGGGAATTCCCATTGATAAAGCAAAAGAAATCGTCAAATTTATAAAAGATTCAAAATTAAAAGTGCAAGCTTCGATTCAGGGCGAAACGGTTCGCATATCCGGCAAAGACCGCGACATTTTGCAGGAAGTGATTGCTAAACTGAAGACAAAAGATTTTGGAATTGATATGCAGTTTGATAATTATAGATAAATAAAATGCAAACATTCAGCGCCCAATTTGCTCGCCAAAACCCACAGCTATCAGCCAAAAAAATCTTTTCTTTAATCTCAGACGAGATGTCTTTGGTTGAAGCCGAATTCGAGCGTCAGGCAAGTTCAAACATTCAGGTTATCAATTATTTAGGCGATTATCTTCGGGCTTCGGGCGGAAAGCGTGTGCGTCCCGCGCTTTTGCTTTTATCAAATTACGCGACAGGCGGAAATGCTGGCAAAGAAAATGTTATTCGCCTTGCCACGGTGATGGAAATGCTGCATACGGCGACGCTCGTTCACGACGATATTATTGATAATGCCGACACGCGGCGAAGTCGAGTTTCGGTAAACGCGCGTTTCGGCAATCAATCCGCGGTTTTAATGGGCGACTGGCTTTATATGTCGGCGTTTGAAACTTCGCTGCAAGAGAGAAGTTTGGAAATTCTTGATATTTTAACTCGTCTAACCCGGAAAATGACCGAAGGCGAATTGATTCAACTAACAACTTTAGGAAGAACCGACATTTCTGAAATTGAATACTTCGATATTTTACGTCGCAAGACCGCTTATCTTTTTTCGGCTTGCTGCGAAATCGGAGTGATTTTGGGACACGCTACAAAAGAAGTTCAAACGGCTCTGCGCGACTACGGATTAAATCTCGGAACGGCGTTTCAGCTTGCCGATGATTTGCTCGATTTTACTGCCGAAGAAGAAGTTTTGGGCAAGGCTTCTGGCGCCGATTTGCTCGAAGGAAAATTAACTTTGCCACTGATTTTGTTGGTTGAAAAAGAACCCGAAACAAAATCGATTTTGGAAAGAATTATGCGCGACGGCGATTACAGTCAATTTTCGCGCGGGCGGCTTTTAGAAAAACTGAAAAATTATAATTTGCTCGAGAAAACCAGAGAAATGGCTTATATTTTCGCCAGTCAAGCAATAAAAAATCTTGAAGTATTACCGAAAACAGAGTATCTTCTAGCATTGGAAGAAATTCCGGGCTATATGATTGAAAGAGCGAAATAACATTTATCATTTATCATTCAGAGATTTTTCAATGATAAATGATAAATGATAAATGATAAATGGAAAATATGCTTAACGAAAACTTGATTGCTACGTTAGAACAAAGTTTGCGGCAGACGCGAAATGCGCAAAGCCGTCTTCTCGGTCGTCTGCGCGAAGTCGAAACCGAAGCTGACAGCTTGCGGCAGGAAATAGATGCGCTGGAAAACAGCGCGGCGCAAACCGGAGAAGCGATTTACAGTCTCCTGGCGACGATGGGAACAGGGAATAAAAGTTGGAAGGTCAAGAAAAGTCCGCAGTATGAAGAAGAAAGAAACGACGATTACAGTCTAGAGCTTGAAGCAAAAAGGCATTTGCGGACGCCGCTAAACAATCAAAATAATCAAAATAATCAAAATAATCAAAACCCGGCATCGAGTAATAATTACCGCAATAATTCGGTTGCATACATTAATAATTCCAGAAATATACCGTCAATTAATCCGAGCTTTGAGCCGGTAAGTCATCGTTTTACCGACAGAACCATCACGCAGGCTTGCACTTTGCTGCTTCGAGAAGCCACATCTCCGCTGCACGTCAACGAGCTTTATAATCTGCTTGTCGCCGGCGGATTTGAATTCAAAGGCAATAATCCGACTATTTCAATCGCCGTTTCGCTCAACCGCAATCGCCGCTTTCGCAAAGTTGCGCCCGGAACTTTCGATTTAGTGATGCGCGACGCTTCACATTCACAAGCAGTTTAGTAAAATTCCTGACAGTATAAGTAAAATTATCTGACTTGTTTTTTCGAAGAGAATAAGTAAAAATATAGGTCTGCCTTTTTCTTGTATTTCCTTACAATAAACGGAGTGAATATGATTTTCGGTTTTGCAAATCGCTTTAAAAATTTGGTTTTCGCGGTTGGGTTTATTTTTCTGAGTCTGGGATTAATAGAAACTGTTTCGGCGCAAAAAGTTCGACTGCGGGCGCAGATTACGCCGAATTGTACGGTTGTCTCCGGCAATTCAAGATGGAAATTTTCTGATATTTATGCCGACGGAAACGTCGCCGTGCAGGGAAGTTACAATTGTCGCGGCGCCTTCATTTACGATATTTCAAACCCGGACGCGCCTGTTTTAGCTTCTTGGTATAATCCGGGAAACAATCAAGAATTTTTAGAAGCAATCGTGATTGGAAAGCGCGGCTATTTCGGAAGCGGAAATGGCGGCGGCGTTCATATTGTGGATTTGACCGACCCGCGCAACCCGCAGCTTTTAGGCGTCGTAAATTCGACAAAGGGCAATGCTTTTAATTCAATTCACGAAATGCTAATTTGGGGCGATTATTTAATTGAAAATTATAACGGATATGCGACCAAGATATTAAAAGTCATAAATATCAGCAACCCGGCAAATCCGGTTTTCGTCCGCGATATTAATCCAACCGAAGTAACTTTTGTTCACGCTATGCACATTCGCGGAAATCGAATGTTCACTTCCGGTTGGGGAAATGCTTATGCCCGCGGCAGAACCGAGATTTACGATATTTCAAATATCAGTTCGCAAGCGCCGACTTTGCTTGGCTTTATTGAAGATGCCACCGGCACCACAGCCGGCAATAATATGCACAGCAGTTGGACAAGCGAAGACGGCAATTTCCTGTATAGCTGCCGCGAAACTTCAGACGGGTCAGGCGATTTGCGAACATATGACGTTCGTAATCCGGCGCAGCCGTTTCTGGTTAATCGTATTTCTACAGCCGATTTGGGACTTAACGCCGTAACTCCACACAACCCCGTCGTTTTTGGAAATTATCTGTATGTATCGTGGTATCAAGCTGGCGTGCAGGTTTTTGATTTAACAAATCCCGCCGCGCCGAAACACGCCGGTCAATATGATACTTATCAAGCGGCTTTTGTTGAACCGGACGAGCCTGATAAATCTAAAGAATTAACGGAAGAACCCTGGGACGTAATTTGCGGCGGCGCGAACTTGCAGAATAATCTGATAACGAGTTATGACGGAAATTGGGCGGTTTTCCCGCTTTTAGGACAGGACAAGGTTTTAGTCGGTGATATGACCAACGGGTTGATAATAGTTGACGCGACCGGGTTAAACGCTTCGGCAAAAAATCGAATTTCAGATTTCGACGGCGACGGAAAAACCGACTTTTCAGTCTACACGCCGAGTTCAGGTTTGTGGCAGATTGAAAACAGTTCAAATAACTCGGCGAATTCAACATATTTCGGTGCAGTTGCCGATAAAATTGTTACGGGCGATTATGACGGCGACGGAAAATCCGACATTGCCGTTTTTCGTCCGAGCGAAGGAATTTGGTATATCTTGGGAAGTTTGAGCGGTTTTCGCGCTCAACACTTCGGAACTTCAGACGACGTTCCCGTCGCGGCAGATTACGACGCCGACGGGAAAACCGATATTGCCGTCTGGCGACCGTCAAACGGCACTTGGTATATCTTCAACAGTACGCTCGGCTTCACCGGCTTTCAATGGGGCGCAGGCACGGACAAACCCTTGACAGGCGACTTTGACGGCGACGGAAAATCTGATTTAACCGTTTACAGACCTTCAAACGGAACGTGGTATATTTTGCAAAGCTCGTCGAGCCTTCCGATTTTTCAAACGTTTGGGGCGCAAACAGATAAACCTTTAGCGGGTGATTTTGACGGAGACAGAAAATCCGATTTTGCCATTTATCGTCCGGGTGAAGGAAACTGGTATGTGCTTAATTCGAGAACCAATTCTTTGAGCGTTAATACCTTCGGCGCGCCCGACGATTTACCGATACCGGCGGATTACGACGGCGATGGTAAAGCTGACGTTGCAGTATATCGTCCCGGCAACAACGCCTGGTATAGTTTGAACAGTTCAAGCGGCGCGTTTGCCGCGCGAGTTTACGGACAAACTGGTGATTTGCCTTCACCGGCTTCAATCCAGCCATAGTTTTTGCAAAAAAAATTGAATGCGAAAAAGACGCAGAGAAGCCGTTTGAAACCATTATAAATTTTATTATTATTGTTTCAGTCTAAGCTAGTCTCGGCGTTTTTATTTAATATGAAACTCATTTTAACGATAGAAAACGGTTCGCTCGCGGGCAGAAGATATGAATTGAACGAAGGATTTTTAACCATCGGACGCAGCGAAAATTGCGCCGTCCGGTTTGACCCGCTCAAAGAAACAGTCGTTTCAAAACAACACGCTTATATAGAAAAAAAAGCCGACGGTTTTTATATTACCGATAACCAAAGCACCAACGGAACAATTGTAAATGGACAAAAAATTCAAACCGAGAAATTAAATTCCAGCGATAAAGTTCAATTCGGAGCAAACGGCATTCAAGCCGAGATTTCTATCGATTTTGGCTTACCGGCAAACCCTCCGAGTAATTCGAGAGCAGAATCAGAGCCGCCCGCCGAAGCGCAGATTGGACAGGCAAATCAATTTTCGCCGCAACCGAGAAATTGGCGAAACTCAGTGTCGGGAATTGGTGTGGGAAATGTTATAGAACAGACTGCTAAAAAACAGACGAAAAAATTTGTTGGCGTTGCCGTTGCTATTTTCTCGATTGTTTTTTTATCGCTAATCATAATTTTGCTTGTTGTCTCCAATATCGGATTCGGTGCAGCGGTTGTTGCTTCGATTGTCGCGTTTCTTCCAGCCATATTTTATCTTCTGCCTTTGGTTTGGCTTGACCGTTATGACCCTGAACCGATTTGGCTTTTGGCGCTTGCCTTTGCGTGGGGCGCACTTGTCGCCGTAATCGTTTCTTTTATAATTAATACTTTCATAGCCGCTTTTTTTGGGGAAGCCGTCGGCGCCGTAATTTCCGCGCCTGTTTTTGAAGAAGGCTCAAAAGGTTTGGGATTGCTTTTGCTTCTTATCTTTTTCCGCCGCCATTTTGACGATATTCTAGACGGAATTATTTTTGGCGGAACAATCGCGCTCGGCTTTGCGACAGTTGAAAACATTATTTATTACGGACGCGGACTGCTCGAAGCCGGCTCGCAAGGTTTAATCGTGCTTTTTGTTCTGCGCGGCATTATGTCGCCTTTTGCTCACGTTACATTTACCTCAATGACCGGAATCGGCTGCGGCATCGCCCGCGAATCGCACAACAAAATTGTCCGATTAATAATGCCCGTTCTAGGCTACGGCGGCGCGGTTCTGCTTCACGCACTTTGGAACGGAATGGCGGTTTTAGGTGGTTTCCAGGGTTTTATTGTCGGCTACATTATTCTGGAAATTCCGTTTTTTCTGATTTTTGTCGGCTTTGCTTTTTATGTAATGAATCGGCAGAACAAAATTTTGAAAGAAATGCTGGCGATTGATGTGGCGCGCGGTTTAATTCCAAACGAACATCTGCAAATCGCAACTTCGGCTTTTCGCAGTTCGGCTTGGATTTTAGGCGGAATTTTTAACGGGAAATTTAACGCTCGAAGCAAGTATATGCGTGCTGTCGGCAAACTAGGACTAACTTACTGGCACATTCAACGAGCCACCGCCGCACAAGGTCATACAGGTAGTTTTCAGCAGAATCCGATTCTTCGAGAAGAAGTTTTGAAATGGCGTGATAATGTTTGAATAATTATGAAATATGAGTGATAAACGATGAATTTTTTATATTTACCACTCACCGCTCATACTTCACCACTAGTTTATGAATCTCGAATTAAGCGAAGAACAAGAAATGGTTCGTGCCAGCGTGCGCGAATTTGCTCAAAATGAAATCGCGCCCGTTGCACGCGAATATGACGAACAGGAAAAATTTCCACGCGAGCAATTAAACGGTTTAGCTGAGCTCGGTTTAATGGGAATGATTATTCCTGAAGAATATGGCGGCGCGGGATTTGATACGGTTTCGTATGCTTTAGCGTTGGAAGAAATTGCGAAAGCCGACGCTTCGGTTGCGGTTATCGTCAGCGTTACAAATTCGGTTTGCTGTTATCCGATTTTAAGTTTCGGAACAGAAGAACAAAAACAAAAATATCTTGTCCCGCTTGCGAAAGGCGAAAAGCTCGGCGCATTTTGTTTATCAGAACCGCAAGCCGGCTCGGACGCGACGAATCAAAAAACTCGCGCGGTTGAAAACGGTGATTTCTACGTTTTGAACGGAACAAAATCCTGGGTTACGAATGGCGGCGAAGCCGGAGTTTATCTTGTCATGGCAGTAACGGGCGAGCGAGAAGGGCGAAAGGAAATCACGGCATTTTTAGTCGAAGGCGAAACCGAAGGCGTAACGGTTTCTTCCGTCGAACACAAAATGGGTCAACGCGCTTCGCAAACAACCGAGATGAGTTTTACGGACGTGCGCGTTCCGAAAGAAAATTTACTTGGCGGACTCGGAAATGGAATAAAGCTGGCATTTAGTAGTTTGGACAATGGAAGAATCGGAATTGCTTCTTTGTCGGTTGGTATTGCTCAAGCTGCGCTCGAAGAAGCGATAAATTATTCAAAAGACCGCACGGCTTTCGGCAAACCTATTTCAGAATTTCAAGCGATTCAATTCAAATTAGCTGATATGGCAACTCAAATCGAAGCCGCGCGTTTATTGACGCTTCGGGCTGCCGCGATGAAAGACGCTGGAAACAAACAAACCGGAAATTTTGCTTCGATGGCAAAACTTTATGCTTCCGAAACGGCAAATCGCGTTTGCGCCGAAGCCGTCCAAATACACGGCGGAAACGGTTTTTCGCGGCATTACAATGTCGAAAAATACTACCGCGACGCGCGAATAACAACAATCTATGAAGGAACAAGCGAGATGCAAAGAATCGTAATTTCACGCGGAATCTTAAAGTAATGCTAAAATAAAAAATGTTTAAATTTACTAAAAATTTAATTTTAGTTTGGCTGACGTTTTTTATAATATTACCCATTTCCGTTTACTCGCATCCCGCATGGGGAATCGTCGTTGACAGCCAGAAACAAATATACTTCTCTGATTTGGAAGCGGTCTGGAAAATTGATTCGCAGGGAAAATTATCAATTTTTAGAGCAGGCGTCAGCGGAACTCACGTTCACGATTTATCAATTGACAAGCAAGACTTTATTTACGGTTGGTACAACAGTTACGAGCCGCAGACGGAAAAGCATTTACGCTCGTTTTGGAAAATATCGCCGAATGGACAATTTACCGAAATTGTTCCATTTACCGAAAATCTACCGAGTGGAATGAGTATTTGGCGGGATTCTGACGGAAATATGTATTCCGCTGAGCCGTGGAGTAATGAAAGACGAGAAAGTAAGATTATAAAACGAACGCCCGACGGAAAAACTTCTCTTTTTGCCGGCGGAAGTTTCGGTTATCTTGACGGAAAAAAGGAGAAAGCGAGATTCGGAATTATTATAGATATGGCTTTTGCCGAAAATGGTTCTATTTATTTAACCGACAGTAACCGCGTCAGAAAAATTGACAACGCGGGAAATGTTTCAACTCTTTACCCGAAAGATAATTCTCAAAAAAATGAATCATCGCTTTTCGGTTTAACCGTTGACGAACGCAGCAATGTTTTGGTTGCCGATTTAGCCAATAAAAAACTGCTAAAAATAGATTCGGCTGGGAAAATCTCAACCGTTCTAATCTCCGATAATAGTTGGACGCCGCTCGGCGTCGCTACATTTGGCAATGAAATCTTTGTTTTAGAAGGAAAAACTTATGAATCAAAATCAACGGGAAACCGCGTCGTAAAAATATCTTCTGATAACCGCAAAACTGTGGTTGCGGATTTGAATGATGCGAATAAAACAAACAATCAACCGAAATCGGAAAATGTAAACTTCGATTTGCCGAACGAACAAAACAATTTTTCAAATTCAAAATCCGAAAGCAACACAAACCAAACCGAAAACAAAAGACTCGGTCTTTACGGAATCATCGTGGCGGTAATCGTCGCTTTTGCTGCATTCGTATTTTTTAGAAAAAACAAATTTATCGGTTAATAAGCTCTGGCAAAAACAACTCTTTGTTTTGAAGGCTTTCCGGTGTAAACGCAACTTCCGCTTTCTTTTTCTTCGTCAAAAGGAATACAGCGAATCGTCGCTTTTGTTTCGGTTTTAATCCTCTCTTCCGTCTCGCTTGTTCCGTCCCAATGTGCCAAAATAAAACCGCCTTTTTCAATTTGCGATTTGAACTCTTCCCAACCGTCAACGCGAAAAGTATTTTCCTCCCGAAACTGCAAAGCC